>OLGB01000635.1_pt1 | contig 48545 bp, 43 predicted proteins | sample 1605691 | NCBI WGS metagenome assembly OLGB01 (sample SAMEA3888925, study PRJEB22519) | human gut metagenome | biome: human gut; feature: human-associated habitat; material: faeces | place: Denmark | collected 2010
AAACTTGCCGCTTCCCTCTTTCCTCTCACTGTCCAATATGTTTGACAAACCTACAGTGTTTTTTTCCAAAAGGGTGCCGCGCCGCCCGGGGGGGATGGGCGGCGCGGCGGATCAAGGATGGTTGGGGTATGTCATCGCTTTTCGCGCAATGACCGAGGTCAGTTCTCGGGGGTCTGTTCCCCGAAGGTGACGGTGATTTCCAGCTGTTGGCCGGTACTCTGCACCGTACGCTGTATCGTTAGGGTTGCCTGATCGCCTGCATTATATGCATTGATTTGCGATGCAAGCTCGTCTGCGGAGGAAATCTGCGTGCCGTCAATGGCGAGGATCAGGTCGCCGGCCTGGATACCGGCCGTTTCCGCCGCGCTGCCGGACACGACGCTGGTCACCAGTACGCAACTCGTGCCGCCGTAGTAATAGCCGTTGTAGCCGCTGTTGGCGCGGAGCGTCACATTCTGCAGCGTGACGCCGAGGTAGGCGCGGCCCTTGACGTAGCCATGCTCAATCAGGTCGGAGATGATCTGCTTGACGCTGTTGACCGGGATGGCAAAGCCGATGCCTTCCGCGTTCTCGCTGCTCGCCTTGGCGTTGACAATGCCGATGAGCGAACCGCTGCTGTTGAACAGGCCGCCGCCGGAGCTGCCGGGGCTGACCGCCGCGTCGTGCTGGATCAGTGTCATGGTCGTGCCCTCCACGTCCACTTCGCGGCCGAGCGCGCTGACCATGCCGCCGGTAGAGGTGCCGCGCAGTTCGCCGAGCGGGTTGCCGATGGCGACCACGTCCTCGCCCACGGTCAGCATGTCGGAGTCGCCGAGCGCGGCGGGCGTCAGGCCGCTGGCCTCGATCTTGATGACGGCCAGGTCGTTGCGGGCGTCGGTGCCCACGACGGTCGCTTCATACGAGGTGTCGTCGCTCAGCACGACGGTGATCTTCGTGGCGTCTTCAATCACGTGGTTGCACGTCACGATATAGCCGTCCGAGGTGATGATGACGCCGCTGCCGCTGCCGGTCATGACCTGGTTGGAGCCGTCGCGGCTGCCAAAGCCGAAGAAATAGTCGAATCCGCTCGTGTAGTTGCCGTTGGCCGGGATCTCCACATCGATGCCGACGACCGACGGCGCCGCGATCTCGACGATCTGCGCCCGCGTATAGTTGCCGGTGGCGCTGCCCTGCGTGAGCAGCGTGGACATGGAGCCGTTGCCGTCGGTCTCGTTCGGTTCCGCCGTGGCCTGCGGCGTGGCGGTGGACACCGGCAGCTGGGTGTTCTGCGGGAGCGAGGCCGTCTGGTTGCCCTGCGTGGCGTTTACGACAAAGCCGCCGAGCGCGCCGCCGAGCAGCGCGGTGATGAGCATGCAGGCGATGGCAGCCGGCAGTCCGATGCCGCGGCGCTCCTTTTTCGGTTTCTGCTGCGGCGTGCCGGTGGAGTCGGTCTGCGTCTGATGATATTGGTCGTACCAATTATTGTATTCCATAAATCCACAACTCCTTTGCTGCAGTTCTTTGACTGTGCTTATGATACCCGAAAAATTTGAACACGCAACATCGATGGTTTGTATCGTTTGTGTACGATTATGGATGGATTGTGGCAGCCGTCACAATTGCCGCGCCCTAATTGCCGGATGATTCCAGCGCGGTTTTCTACTTTCAGGGAGATACTAATGCCAAAATGCAAGGATTCCGCATAGGATGAAATGAACTGCTGTAAGGGAGAGAGCCGATGATTGTGCGCACACTGCATACGCAGAAATACGACGTGGACCTGGAGCGACTGCTGGCGCGGCGGCTGGTGCAGGCCGATTGCGCCTTTGCCACGGAGCCCATTCCGGGCGGCGTGGCCGTCTCGGTGCAGGGAGGCGACGCGCTCGAGCGCCTGTCGGAGGCGGTGGCGGCGCTGCTGTGCCGCGACCTGCAGTATTTTGAGCTTGCGCACATGACGGACGCGCTGCCGCTGGACCTGCCGCAAAAGCAGGAGGTGCTGACCGAGGCGCTCGAGAGCGCGCGGTGCCTCGAGCGCCTGGAGGAAGTGCGTCGGGGCGTGGAAGACTACCTCGCCACCGAAAACGAGATGAACGTGGAGGGCTATTTGCGCTTCCGCATGCGCGAGAAGCTGGAGACGTGGCAGCTGTGCGTGGAGCGGGCGGCGGCGGACCTCATGCTGTGCAGCGAGTGGGGGGAGCTCATGGAGCTGCTCTCTGCGCTGTCCCGGGAAAACGGCAGGCACACCGGGGAAATTTCGGTGTGCCTGAATCCGGATGGAAGCTGTACGCTCACGGATGATTCCGATGTGCGCATTGAATATGTGGATTGTACCGACGAGGGGATCGTGCATCTGCTCATGAACATGGCGCCGGAGCGCCTGACGGTGTATGACCTGTCCGGCGGACGCAGCCGCCTGGCGGAGACGCTGACCCATGTCTTTGCGGGGCGCGTGCGCGTGTTCCGTTAGGCGGCTTCGTACAGGACCGAGCAGCACAGGCGCATGGTATCGCCACTGCCGGAGACATAGGCGGAAAACTGGAAGCGTCCGTACTGGTCGGAGGCGCTTTCGCTGTCGTTTTGGAGCCCCAGCAGCCGGGCGCACCACAAAGACCGGGTGGTCTCGGGCAGCGCGCCCTCGACGTCAAAGGCGCGGAATACGGCGTGCAGCACGGCCTCCATGGCCTGCGCCTGCTCGGTGCGCCGGGCGGTCGCGCGCTCGGCAAGCGCGGCTGAAATTGCGCTGCCGTCTTCATCGGGTTGGACGACGCACGGAAACGACAGTACAAATCCCTCCGCCGTCCCGTCGTGCAGCGAAAGCGTGAGCGCGCCGGTGGTGTGCGCGGCGTCCATGCCTTCCGGACGGAGCGCATATCCAGTGCCTTCCGGTTCGGCGACAATGCCATACAGGGCCAGATCCGCAGCAAGCGCGTAAGCGGGTCGCCCAAAGGGCGTAGCCGTGGGCGACGCGGCCGGCCACGGGGTGTCGGCAGCGGTCGAGGCGGGACGATGTCCGGTCAGCAGGTAGATCACGATGAGTGCGGCGACGATGACGAGGGAGAACAGATAATTCAGGATGGCATGCTGTTGTTTTGCGCGCGGCTCCATGGGGACAGTATACTACAAATCCTGCCGGTATCGGCATATTTTTTCCAAATTCTACAAAATTTTTACGGCGTTGCAGGCATGCCAGGCGTGTAAAGCGCCGCCTCTGGAGCCGGTTTACGGTTCGGCCGGCAAAGGGAGCGCGAGCAGCCGCTGCAGCAGGGCGGCGTCGGCCGTGCCGGTGACGGGCAGGCCGAGGGCGCGCTGCAGCAGCAGCACCGCGCGCCGCGTGCCGGCGCAATAGGTGCCGGAGCGCGCCGCGGTTTGCGTGCCAAAGCGCTGCAGCAACGCCTGCAGGCGGCACACGTCCGCCCCCACATCCCCGGGACGCAGCGCCCGCGGCGGCAGCGCCTCCAGGTGCAGGCAGTCGGGCGGGAGCGACTCGGTCCCCACGTGGTAAAACCGGCCGGTGCGCACTGCGTCGCAGCGCAGACGGGCACGTTTTTGGGGCGGCAGTTCCCTTCCAACGTCAAACGCCGTGCCGTTGCCGTGCGGCGAGGGACAACCGGGCTCGGAAAACGCACGGCTGATGCGCAGCGGGAATGGCGTGGACGACGCGAGGGCGTCCAGCGCCTCCAGCGCGCGCCGGTCGCTCCAGGCAAAGGACAGGTGCGAGCGCCCGAGAAAGGCCGAAACGGGAAAGGGGAACCGCTCGACAAACGGCATCTGCGCCCAAAGCGGCAGGCAAAATAGCCGTGGCTGCTCCAGGACGTGGTCGTAGATCCAAAGCGTTACAACGATAGCGATCGCCCTCCCGGCCCCAGGTTCATACCCTTTACAGTATGTTCGTCGGGGGGAATGCGTGCGCGAAGCGGTCAGGGCTGGATGGTGCGCCGGCGCAGCGCGCCGGCGGCGGCGATCGTCAGGCACAGGCCGGCGAGCATGCGATAGTACAGCGTATAGCGCGTCAGGAAGGAAGCCGCGAGCAGCACGAGCCCCGTCAGCAGATATTTTTTTGCGCGGGTGGCTGCGCCGGCGCCGGACAATAGCTCCTGCAGCCGCGCGCGCGGGCGGGGGTGTTGCTGCAACTGCGCGGCGATATAGGCATGCACGGCCTCGTCGTCCGGCCAGAGCGCGTCCGTTTCGCGGGCGGCTTCGACCAGCGCGTCCGGCCCGATCAGCGTGGCCCGCTGCGGTGCGCGACGGACGAAATCCTCGGCGGCGGGCGTAAACCCGGCGCTGGAACACACGACGGGCGGCGCCTGATTGCCTCCCCGCAGCAGCGGCAGCAGCACGTCCGCGCCGACGGGTTCGGCCCGCTGCAGCGCCACGGGCCGGTCGCAGTTGCCGGCACGGCGGCACAGCGAGCGGAACGCTTCCGGCTCGAGAAACATCAGCCGGTCGCGCATCAGCAGCGTGCGGATGCGGCGCAGCTCCCGCTGCACGAACCGCTCCATCGTCACGTCGCGGACCACGTGCAGCACGAGCGTGGCAATGGCAAGCGCAATGGCGGCCAATATGGCCGCGTGCGCGGCGTCCATGCGCAGGCGGAAGAACAGGAACGCGGCGAGGAACAGGATGAGCCGCAGCGCCACATAGTCCAGCACGCGGGCGGGCGCGCTGCGCCCGCCGTAGCGCCGGCGTTTAAAGTATCTGGAAAGTTCCCTTTGCGTGAGCATGGCAGGCTACTCCCCCTTTTGCGCCTCCCTGTGCGGAGGCTGTATGGGGAAAGCATTGCCATACGCCGCCCCGTTCATACCGATTCTCTCTTGTGGCGCGGCGGGCATTGCGCTATACTGTACAAGGGCCCTGTCTGTGGACAGGCGTGGAGGAGGTGAGCAGATGCGAATCGGAGTGTTGGGCGGCACGTTCAACCCGGTCCATTCCGCGCATCTTCAGATGGCCGAAGCGGCGCGCGATGCGTTTGCGCTCGACCGCGTGCTGCTCATGGTGGCGGCCGACCCGCCGCACAAGCGCGTTGCGGGCGCCGTGGCCGGGACGCACCGGCTGCGTATGGCAGCGCTGGCGGCCGAACCGCTGCCCCGCGTGGAGGCGAGCGACCTGGAGCTTGGCCGGGAAGGGCCGAGCTTTACGGTCGATACGCTGACGGAGCTGGGCGCGCGGTATCCGGGCGCGGAGCTGTTTTGGATCGTCGGCAGCGACATGCTGCTCGATCTGCCCACCTGGCGCCGTGTGGAAACGCTGCTGCAGCTGGCTACGATCATCGCCGTCCCGCGGCCGGGCGAGTCGGCTGCCGACGCGGACGCCGCCGCGTACCTCAGGCGCGCATTCGGCGCGCGGGTGCTGCCGCTCGACGTCCCGGTGGACGCGGTGTCGTCCACGCTGGTGCGGCAGCGGGTGGCGGAGGCGCTGCCGGTCACGGGGCTCGTGCCCGAGGCTGCCGAACAGTATTTATATGAAGAAGGCCTGTATCTTCCGGCAGCGGTCGATGCGGTGCGGCGCCGCTTGCGCGGCGCGCTTTTGCCAAAGCGCTACCGCCACGTGATGGGCGTGGTGCGGCAGGCGGCGAGCCTGTGCGCCCTGTATGGGGCGCCGCGGGCGCTGTATCCACAGGCACGGCTTGCGGCGCTGCTGCACGATTGCGCCAAGCAGCTGCCGCCGGACAGGCTGGCAGTGCTCGCCGGCGACGATACGCCGGGGGCGGACAACGTGCTGCACGCGGCGGCGGGCGCGGTGCTTGCGCACACGGCGTACGGCGTGACGGACGACGCGGTATTGCGCGCCATACGCTTGCACTGCACCGGGGATGCGGGCATGACGCTGCTCGATATGATCGTCTATCTTGCGGATCTGACCGAACCGGGCCGCGCGTTTGCCGGCGTGGAACGGTATCGCGCGCACCTGGGCGACGGCCCTGCGGCGGCGATGCGCCTGGCCATTGCGGGCACGCTCCGGCTACTGGCGTCGCTCGGCGTGCCAGTGCACCCCGCCACGCTGCGGGCGGAGGCCTATTTTGCACAATTGCAGCACACGAAAGCCAATGCGGGGGACACCCGGAAGGAGGAACACGGTTGAACACACGCTTGCCGGAACAGGTGGAGACGCTCTGCGCCGCGCTCTACGACAAAAAGGCGCAGGACATTTTGGCCATCCACGTCGGGGACAGGACGATCATTGCGGACTGGTTTATCATCTGCAGCGGCCGCGCCGTGCCGCAGATCAAGGCGCTCTGCGACGAAGTAGAGGAGAAGGCGGAGGCGGCCGGGCTCGTCCTGCGCCGGCGGGAAGGATATGACGCGGGCCGCTGGATCGTGCTCGACTATGCGGACATCCTCGTGCATATCTTTCATCCAGAGGAGCGGCAGTATTACAACATGGAGCGGCTGTGGGACACGGACGATAGCGCCGTAGACTATTCGCGCCTGCGCGACGCGGCGGAAGAGCGTAGCACAAAGGCATAAGGCAAGGAGATGCCGGCCTCGCGCGACGGGTTGGGCACGGACGGAATGGGAAACGAGAAAATGATGGAACATACATTGGGACAGTTACAACCGGGGGAAGCCGGCGTCGTCAAAACGGTGGGCGCGGAAAACCCGCGCGTCAAGCGGCGGCTGGTGGACATGGGCATCACGCCCATGACGCGCATTGAGGTGCGCCGCATTGCGCCGCTGGGCGACCCGATCGAGGTGAGCCTGCGCGGGTATTCACTCTCGCTGCGGCGCGAGGACGCGCTGCAGATCACGCTGCTGAGCGACGCGGAGGCCGAGGAATACCTCAAGCGCGAGGCGGAGCTGCAGCGGCAGTTTGCCGCGCGCGCGGACGCCGCGCTTGCCACGCATGCGGCCGATACGGATCTGGAGGCGCACCGCCAGGCGGAACAGCTGACCCGCTGGATCATCCGCACGCCCGGGTCGTGCAGCGCCGGGGACTGCGCGGGGTGCGCCGCGTCGTGCCGGCGCAGGGATAGCGAAAAGGCGTCCGCGCCCACGCCGGTGCAGCCGGAGCAGGACGACCTGCCGGTCACGCTCGCGCTCGTGGGCAACCCCAACTGCGGCAAGACCACGTTGTTCAACGCGCTGACCGGCGCGCGCGAATACGTGGGCAACTGGCCGGGCGTGACGGTCGAGAAAAAGGAACGTCATCTGCACGCGCACGGACACGACATGACGATCGTGGATCTGCCGGGCATTTATTCGCTCTCCACGTACTCGATGGAAGAGGTCGTGGCGCGCAATTTTGTGATCGAAGAAAAGCCGGACGCCATCATCAACATCATCGATGCGACCAACCTCGAGCGCAACCTGTATCTGACGGTGCAGCTGATGGAGCTGGAGCGGCCGATGATCCTGGCGCTCAACATGATGGACGAGGTCGCGCGCATGGGCGTGACGATCGATTGCGCGCGCCTGTCGCTCGAGCTGGGCGTGCCGGTGGTGCCCATCTGCGCACGCACGGGCGAGGGCGTGGACGAACTGCTGCGCGAGAGCGCCAAACTGCTGACGCTGGCGCACGAGCAGCTGCACACGGGCTTTCACATCGAGCCTGACGACCTGTATGACGCGCACACGCACGCGGCGCACCACCGCATCGGAAAGATCCTGGGCGACGCGCCCGCGCGGGCCGGCCTGCCGACGCACTGGGCGGAGATCAAGCTGCTCGAGGGCGACACGATGGTGCGTGACCAGCTGCAGCTGACCGACGCGCAGGCGCAGGCGATCGACGCCGTTATTCAGGACTATGTGGGGACCGGCGTACCGGGCGACAACGAGACCCGCGTGGCGGACAGCCGGTACCGCTACATTGGGCGCGTCTGCGCGGCGGCGACCTCCCGCCGCGGCGCCGGGCCGGACCGCACGGACCGGATCGACGCAGTGTTGACCAACAAGTGGCTGGGCATCCCGATTTTCCTGCTCATCATGGGCTGCATCTTCGTGCTGACGTTCGACACGCTGGGCGCGTGGCTGTCGGACGGGGTGGAGCGGCTGATCGGCGACCTCTTTGCGCCGTGGGTGCGGGGGCTGCTCGAGGGGGCCGGCACCGCGCCGTGGCTCGTCAGCCTCGTGTGCGACGGCGTTATCACGGGTGTCGGCGGCGTGCTCGTGTTTTTGCCGCAGATTGCGCTGCTGTTCTTCTGCCTGTCGCTGCTCGAGGACAGCGGCTATATGTCGCGCACGGCGTTCCTCATGGATCGCGCGCTCAAGCGATTTGGCCTGTCCGGCAAGTCGTTCATCCCGATGCTGATGGGGTTTGGTTGCACGGTGCCGGCCGCCATGAGCGCGCGGACGATGGAGAATGTGAACGACCGGCGCATGACGATCATGCTGCTGCCATTCGTGTCCTGCTCCGCCAAACTGCCGGTGTACGGGCTGATTGCGTCCGCATTTTTCGATGAATACCGCGGCCTCGTGGTGCTGAGCCTGTATGTGCTCGGCATCGTGGTGGGCATTCTGTCCGGCATCCTGTTCAAACACACGCTGTTCCGGGAAAACCGCGCGGCGTTCGTGCTGGAACTGCCGCCGTACCGCTGGCCGTCCATGCGCAACACGCTGCTGCACGTGGGCGAGCGCGTGGGGCACTTTTTGCAAAAGGCCGGCACGATCATTTTGCTCATGAGCGTGGTGCTGTGGTTTCTCATGCACTTCGACTTCACGCTGTCCATGACGGACCGCACCGAGACGAGCATCCTCGGCGTGGTGGGCGGCTGGATTGCGCCGGTGTTCCAGCCGCTCGGCTTTGGCACGTGGCAGGCGTCTGTGGCGCTGCTCACCGGGCTGGTCGCCAAGGAGGCGGTCAACTCGTCCCTTTCGATGTTCCTTGGCGCGACCGGCAGCGCGCTGCCGGCGGCGCTTTCGACGCTGTTCACGCCGCTGTCGGCCTACTGCTTCCTCGTGTTTGTGCTGCTGTACGTGCCGTGCATGGCCGCGGTGGCGACCATCCGGCGCGAGCTGGGCAGCGCGCGGCACACCTGGATCACGATCGGCTATCAGATCGCCGCGGCCTATGTGATGGCGCTGCTCATCCACACACTGGGCAGCCTGTTCTGACATACTGGTGGACGCATGCAACCTGTAGTGGTGCGGGAGCGCCTGCACCACAGGGGATAGTGGCAATTCCTGCAGGGAAAGGAAAGATTTCCTGCAGGAATTGCTTTTTGGCGACCGGTGTGGTACACTATAGGATATCTTTTTGACAGGGAACTTGCATGAAACTACTCCTCAGCAACGACGATGGATATTTGGCGGCTGGCATCGGCGCTCTTGCAAAAACCTTGCAGGCGGCGGGGCATGAGGTGTTCGTGGCGGCGCCTCACCGGCAGCGCAGTGCTGCCAGCCGCTCGATGACGCTGTTCGATCCGCTGCGCGCCGAGCGCGTGTCGCTGCCGGCCGCGCCGGACGTCGAGGCCTATGCCGTGACGGGCACGCCGGTGGACTGCGTGCGCCTGGCGCTGGGCAACCTGTTCCCGGAGCCGGATCTGGTGCTCTCCGGTGTGAACGAGGGCGCAAATCTGGGCACGGACACGCTGTATTCCGGCACGGTGGCCGCGGCGCACGAGGCGGCGCTGCTGGGCTATCAGGCCATCGCGGTGTCGTGTCACGGGCACCGGCCCGTGCACTTTGAGACGGCGGCCCGCGTGGCCCTCCGCGCGGCGGAGCGCCTGCAGGTCGCGCCGCTGCCGTTTGGCGTGGTGCTCAACATCAACGTGCCGGACGTGCCGTTCGAGGCGCTGGCCGGCGTGCGCACCGCGCCGCTGGCCGTCAATCAGTACCCGCTGCGCTTTGAAGAGCGGACGGACCCGTACGGTGGGCGCTACTTCTGGGCGCCGAGCGGGCAGAAGCTCAGCGCGCACGAAGGCGAGGACGTGGACGAGCGCTGGGTGCGCGAGGGCTGGGCGGTGTGTACGCCATTGACGTACGACCTGACGGATTTCAATACGATGCACGGGATTTCCGTGGAAGAATTCAACCGGTGAGGCAAGGAGGAGACGCATGGAAGGCCTGCTCGACGTAATCGCGGAACAGTATCAGCAGTTTTCCAAGGGGCAGAAACGGATTGCGGAATACATCATGCACTCCTATGACGACGCGGCCTTCATGACGGCGGCGCGCCTTGGCGAGACGGTCGGCGTCAGCGAGTCGACCGTGGTGCGCTTTGCCTATGCGATCGGGCTCGACGGATATCCGGCGCTGCAGGAGGGGCTGCAGGAGCTCATCCGCCACCGCCTGACCAGCGTGCAGCGCATCCGGCTGGCCGCGTCCATTCCGCAGAACGACATCCTGAAACGCGTCCTCACGGACGACATGAACAACATCCGCGCGACGATCGACATGATCGACAACGACAGCTTTCACGCGGCGATCGAGGCGCTGCTCGGCGCGCGGCGCATCTATGTGCTGGGCATCCGCAGCGCGATGTCGCTCGCGCAGTTTTTGACATATTATCTCGACTACGTGTGCGACAACGTGATGTTCGTCAACGGCGCGGTGCAGGACATTTACGAGCGCATGATCCGCCTTGGGCCGGAGGACGTGTGCATCGGCATCAGTTTCCCGCGCTACAGCGTGCGCACGGTGGACGCCATGCGCTATGCCAAGCAGCGCGGCGCAACCGTCATCACGCTGACGGACGTGCCCAACTCGCCTTCTGCGCAGCACGCGGACTATGTGCTGTGCGCGCGCAGCAACATGGCCAGCTTTGCCGACTCGCTCGTAGCGCCGCTCTCGCTCATCAACGCCATCATCATGGCGGTGGGCCTGGCGCGCAAGGACGAGGCCTATCAGCATTTGAACCAGCTGGAGCAGATCTGGAGCGAGGAAGGCGTGTATATGACCGATCCACACAAGCTTGCCGGGGACGCGCAGCAGGAACGGCGGGGCACATGACCGTCGTCGTCGTGGGCGGCGGCCCGGCCGGCATGCTCGCCGCGGCGGAGGCGGCGCAGGCGGGCGCGCGCGTGCTGCTGCTCGAACAAAACGAAAAACTGGGGAAGAAGCTCTATATCACCGGCAAGGGACGCTGCAATGTCACCAACGCGTGCGACAGGGACGGCTTTTTCGCGGCCGTCGTGCACAACCCCCGCTTTTTATACAGCGCGTTTGCTGCGTTTGACAACCGCGACCTGATGGCGCTTTTGGAGCGGCTCGGCGTGCCGCTCAAGACGGAGCGGGGTGGGCGCGTGTTTCCCGTGTCCGACAAGTCCAGCGACATCCTGCGCGCGATGGAGCGCCACGTGCGCCAAAGCGGCGCGGAGGTGCGATTGCACACGCGCGTGACCGGCCTTGAAACGGAGGGCGGTGCGCTTCGCGCCGTGCGCACGGAGCGGGAGACGATCCCCTGCGACGCGGCGATTCTCGCCACGGGCGGCCGCAGCTATCCGCAGACCGGTTCTACGGGCGACGGATACCGCTTTGCACGGGAGACGGGGCACGCCGTCGAGGCGGCGCGCGGCGCGCTGGTGCCGCTCGTCACGCGCGAGGCCTGGCCGGAGACGCTCTCGGGGCTGACGCTGCGGAATGTGACGCTGTCGGCGTTTCGCGGCGACCGGCGCCTGCACGCCTCCGAACCGGGCGAGCTGCTGTTCACGCACTTTGGCGTATCCGGCCCGCTCGTACTCACGCTTTCGTCGCTGATTGCCGACGATCCGGCCGGCGTGCGCCTGGCGATCGACCTCAAGCCCGGCCTCACGGCACAACAGCTGGATGCGCGTCTGCTGCGCGAGCTGGAGGCCAACCGCCAGAAGCAGCTGGCCGGTGCGCTGCATGCGCTGCTGCCGGAACGGCTGCTGCTGCGGGTGCTGGAGGAGGCGGGCCTCGATGCGCGGCAGCGTGCGAGCGAGTTCACGCGCGCGGCGCGCGCCGCCCTCTGCGGCGCGCTCAAAGGGCTGCCGCTGACCGTGGCCGGCGCCCGGCCGATCGACGAGGCGATCGTCACGCGCGGCGGCGTCTCGGTCCGCGACATCCAGCCCAGGACGCTGATGTCCCGCCGGGTGGCGGGCTTGTATTTTGCCGGGGAACTCATCGACGTGGACGCCGTGACGGGCGGCTACAACCTTCAAATTGCGTGGTCGACGGGCGCGTTGGCCGGGAGGAGCGTATGCAGCAGCGATTGAACATCGCCATCGACGGGCCTGCGGGCGCGGGCAAGAGCACGGTGGCGCGGCGCGTGGCGGAGCGCCTGCACATCCGCTATCTCGACACCGGCGCCATGTACCGCGCCATGGCGCTGTACGCCATGCGTTGCGGCGTGCCGGTGGGCGACGAGGCGGCGGTAGAGCGGGTCCTGCGCGACGCGGACATCCGCGTGCGGTACACGGAAGACGGGCAGCGCGTGCTGCTCTCCGGCGAGGACGTGACGGGCGGCCTGCGCACGCCGGAGCTGTCCATGGCGGCGTCGGACGTGTCGGCCCACCGCGCGGTGCGGGTGAAGCTGACCGAGCTGCAGCGCCAGGTGGCGCGCGAGAACGACGTGGTCATGGACGGGCGCGACATCGGCACCAACGTGCTGCCGGATACGCCGTACAAGTTTTATCTGACCGCAAGCGTCGAGGAGCGGGCGAGGCGCCGTCTGCTGGAACTGGCGGCCCGCGGCGCCGCGGCCGGCACGCTGGCGGACGTTGCGCGGGAGATCGAGCAGCGGGACTACAACGACAGCCATCGTGCGTATATGCCGCTCCGGCAGGCGGAGGACGCGCTGTACATCGACTCCACGGGGATGACCGTCGAGGAAGTGACGGAGACGATCCTGCGCCGTGTGCGGGAGGTCGGCGGCAGATGATCTATGTGCTGGCCAAACTGATCCTCTCCCCGCTTGTGTTCCTGCTCATGCGGCCGCGCGTGCGCGGGCTCAGGCACCTGTGGCGCCGCGGCGGCGCGATCGTGGTCAGCAACCACTGGGCGCTGTCCGACCCGATCCTCATCGCGCTCATCAGCCCCCGCATCATCCACTTCATGGCCAAGCAGGAGCTGTTTCACAACCCCGTGGCGCGGTTTTTGCTCATGCGCGGGCTGTATGCGTTTCCGGTCAACCGCAAGCAGGCGGACATGGCGTCGCTCCGCCAGGCGATGGACGTGCTGCAAAAGGGGCGCGTGTTCGGCATTTTCCCGGAGGGAAGGCGCTCGGTCACGGGCGAGTTGGACGAACTGGAGCGCGGGGCGGCGTTCCTGGCGCTGCGCTGCAAGGTGCCCATCATCCCGATCTATTCGGACCCGCGCACCTACCGCAAGCTGCGCATCAACATGATCGTCGGTGAGCCGATGGACGCCCAGGCCATTGCCGCGACGCACAAGGGCAAGCCGGTGGACGTGGTCACGCAGGCCATTGCCGACAAGCTGCAGCAGCTCCGGCTGCGTCTGGAGGCCTGACCCGGATGCGCATTCTGTTGGGGAAGCACAGCGGGTTCTGCTTCGGCGTCCGCCGCGCGGTGGCGCTGGCCGAGCAGCTGGCGGACGGCGCCCGTACGGTCTATACCTATGGCGCGATCATTCATAACGAGCGCGTGGTGGAACAGCTCTCTGCCCATGGCGTGCGCGCGGTGGACGGCTTGGAGGCCCTCCGGCCGGGCGACACGCTGATTCTGCGCGCCCATGGCGTGCCGCCGGCGGTCGAGACGGGCTGCGCGCTGCGCGGCATCCGCGTGGTGGACGCGACGTGCCCGTTTGTGAAGCGCATCCACCGTTTTGCTGCGGCGGCCGCCGCACAGGGGGTGCCCGTGCTCATCGCAGGGCGGGCGGCACACCCGGAGGTCGTCGGGATCTGCGGCTATGCCGGGGAAGCGGTATATGTGCTCGAGACGGCGGAAGACGCTGCCGGGCTGCCCCCGCTGGAGCGCGCGTGCCTCGTGGCGCAGACGACGATGGACCGCGCGGGGTTTGAGGAGATCCTGCTCGCCGTGCGGGCGCGCGTGGCCGACCTGACGGTGCATGACACCATTTGTGACACGACGCGGCAGCGCCAGCGGGAGGCCGCGTTGATTGCTGCACGGTGCCGTCACATGCTCGTCATCGGCTCCCGTTCGAGCGCCAATACGGCTCGATTGGCGGAAATCTCCCAAAAGCTGTGCCAAGATACCAAAACCATAGAGAATATAGGCGATATCGGTAAACTTTTTCTTGATAATTTACAATCCGATGATATAATAGGAGTTGTCGCAGGCGCATCGACGCCGGACTGGATGATTAGGGAGGTTATACAACTGATGAGCGAACTGGAAAAGACGACGATTGAAACCATCGAAGCGGAAGCTCCCGCCGAGGAAATCGCCGTGACCGAAGCCCCCGCTGTGACTGAGGAAGTCGTTGCGGCCGAAGAACCCGCCGTGGAAGCCGAGCCCGCCGTGGAAGCGGAAGCGACAGAGGCGCCCGCGGCAGAGGAAGCGACCGAACCTGCCGAGCAGGCAGAGGAGACGTCCGATTTTGCAGAGGCCTTCGAGAAGACCCTGACGCGCATTCGCAACGGCCAGATCATCACGGGCACCGTGTTGCAGATCGTGGACGGCGAAGTGTACGTCAACGTCGGCTACAAGTCCGATGGCATCATTCCGAAGAATGAGTTTTCGAGCGACGCCGACGCCGATCCGGCAGAGCTGCTCAAGGTGGGCGACTCCATCGAGGTCGAGGTCTTGAAGGTCAACGATGGGGAAGGTAATGTGCTCCTCTCCCGCAAGAACGTCGAAAGCAAGAAGCTCTGGGACAACCTGATGGCCGATGAGGACGTGGAGAACAAGGTGTTCGACGCGGTCGGCAAGGAAGTCGTCAAGGGCGGCATCATTGCGGATATCGAAGGCATCCGCGCGTTTGTGCCGGCCTCCCAGGTTTCGACCAAATACATTGAGAACCTCAGCGAATACGTCGGCAAGCCCATGCGCCTGAAGGTGCTGGAAGTGGACAAACAGCGCAAGCGCATTGTCGCCTCCCAGAAGCAGGTGCTGCTCGCCGAGGCTGCCGCCGCCAAGCGCGCCAAGTGGGAGTCGCTGGTCGTGGGCAGCAAGGTCAAGGGTATCGTCCGCCGCATCACCGATTTCGGCGCGTTTGTCGACATCGGCGGTATCGACGGCCTCGTACACGTGACCGACGCCGCGTGGGGCCGCGTGAAGCACACGTCCGACGTGCTGTCCATTGGCCAGGAGATCGAAGTGCTCATCCTGAACGTGGACGTGGAGAAAGAGCGCGTCTCCCTGGGATACAAGCAGCTGCAGCCCAAGCCCTGGACGCTTGCGGACAAGAAATACCCGGTCGGCTCCATTGTGGAGGGCAAGGTGGTCCGTATCGTGCCGTTTGGTGCGTTCGTTGCGCTGGAGTCCACGATCGACGGCCTCATCCACATCTCGCAGGTTGGCGTGCGCCGTATTGCGAAGGTGGAGGACGAGCTCAAGGTGGGCGACATCGTCCGCTGCAAGGTGCTCGATGTGAACACCGAGGCCAAGCGCATCAGCCTCAGCCGCCGCGAGGCAATCCTCGAGGAGCAGCCGGAAGTGGCGGAACAGCTGCAGGCCGAGCGCGCCGAGCGTGACCGCCAGTATCAGGAGCGTCAGGAGCAGCGCCAGCGCGAGCGCGACCAGCAGCAACAGCGCCGTGACCGCAGCGAGCATGCCGCGCAGCAGAGCGACGGCGGCGAGCGCAGGGAGCGTGGTGGCGACCGTCGCCGCCGCAGCAGCGAGGATGGCGACTATGAGCTGCCGCCGGTGCAGGCGACGACCACGTCACTGGCCGACCTGTTCCAGGCCTTTAAGACCGAGGAGTAACAAAGCGCTTCCCGGCAAATGCCAAAGTATGAGCGCCTCTGCAGCAGGGGCGCTCTGTGCTTTCCAATTCCACATGACAAAGGAGTGAACAAAATGAATCTGAAAGAGTTGAGTGCTATCATGGGCAAGTTTGCCCACGGCGTCTTTGCCACGGTCGATGAGAACGGCTATCCGGACATGCGCGGCTGGGAGTTCCAGTTCGAAAAGGACGGCAAGCTGTACTTCACCACGTCGAGCGAGAAATCCGTCTATCGGCAGATGGTCGCCAATCCGAAGGTGGCGTACACCTGCGACGTGAACGGCTACCATGTCCGCATCAGCGGCACGGCGGTCATCGTGAAAGACGCGGCCGAAAAGGAGGAGATCTATCGCACGATGGATCCCGGCGTACAGGCGATGTATCCGACGATCGATTCCAACGGCTTTACCGTGTTCTACATCGAGCATGGCACGGCCAAGTATGCCAAGGGCAACGATCCGTTTGAAACGTTTGCGTTTTGACGCGGCGGAACGGAACAGGCGGCAGGGCGGCAGCCCTGCCGTTTTATATGCAGCGCCCATGCCCGGCGCTCAGCCGCCCGGCGGATAGCGGCGTGACAGCAACAGCAGCGCCAGCAGGTTTGGCACGGCCATGAGCATGTTCAGCAGTTCGGACACGCGCCATGCGAGTGTGAGCGGCATCAGTGCGCCGAATATGCACAGGCCCGTAAACACGACGAGGTATGGCCGCACCGCACGCGGGCCGAACAGGTAGGCAGCGCACTGCGAGCCATACAGCGAGAAGCTCAGCATGCTGGAAAAGGCGAACAGCAGCAGCGAGAGCGAGAGGAAGAGCCCGGCGCCGAAGGAGCCGAGCCGTGTGGCAAAGGCGGCGGTGACCAGCGCGCCGGCGGCGCTTGCATCGCCATAGGGCAACGGGATACCGGACACGAGCACGGCGAGCGCAGTCAGCGTGCACATGACGATCGTGTCGAGAAAGATTTCAAAGATGCCGAAAGTGGCCTGGCGCTCCGGCGAGTTCGCGCCGGCGGCCGCATGGGCGATGGCGGAGGTGCCGAGACCCGCTTCGTGTGTGAATACGCCGCGGGAGATGCCGATGCGAAACGTCTGGCTCAGCGTGAACCCGGCTGCGCCGCCGAGCGCCGCCTGCGGTTCGAAAGCGCCGCGCACAATGGCGGAAAGCGCGGGCAACACGTCGCCCGGCTTGCCCAGGATCACGAGGATCGCGCCGCCGATATAGAGTACGCTCATGAACGGCACGAGCAGCGCCGCCATACGGCCAACGCGCTTGCTGCCGCCGAGTACGGCGCAGGCGATCAGCGCGGCGACGGCTACGCCCGTGACAAATGCAATGCGGCGCACGGCAGGCTGCGTCAGGCCGTCGCAGACGGCTGAAAACAGCGCTATGGCCGATTCTGCGACGGTATTGACCTGCGCCAGGTTTCCCATGCCCAGCGCGGCGAAAGCCCCGCAAAACGCAAAAATGGGCGCCAGAAAGTGCCAGCGGGCAGGCAGCCCCCGTTCGATGTACAGCATGGGGCCGCCATAGCCGCCGGAAGCGCCGGAACTGCGGAACCGTACGGCATAATAGATCTCCGCGTATTTGAGCGCCATACCCAGCAGTGCGCTGACCCACATCCAAAACACTGCGCCGGGGCCGCCGATGAGCAATGCGCCCGCCGTACCGGCGATATTGCCGGTGCCGATGGTGGCCGCGAGCGAAGTGGCCGCCGCCTCAAACGGGGACACGTTGGTTCCAGACTCCCCGTCCCCCGGATGGAAAAAGGCGAGAAGCGACGGCACAAAGCGCCGCACCTGTACGAACCGTGTTTTCAGCGTAAAATAGCCGCCCGCTGCAAGCAGCAGCAGCGCAATGCCGGTTTCCACAGCCATCCCCCCATGTTTTGTGACGTATATTTGTGCTATACTCTGCATGGATACTACTATCCTATTGTGGCATGGGGGCTTTGCATGACGCATTCGAGAAACCGGGTTTGGCTGTGCGCGCTGCTGTGGGGCATGACGGGGCTGTGGCTGGCGCTGATCTGGTATCTGTCGGCGCAGCAGGGGACGGAGAGCGAGACGCTCAGCGTCTCCCTGACACACCGTGTGGCTGCGTGGCTGTGGCCGGGGGCGGACGCCGATGGGGTATGGGTATCTGCGCTCGAACATCTGCTGCGCAAAGCGGCGCACATGTTTGAATATGCCGTGCTGGCCGTGCTGTTGGCCGGGGCGTTCCGGGCGTCCCGCGTGCCGCACCCGGTGCATTTTGCGTTTGTGGGTGGGCTGCTTGCCGCGGCGCTCGACGAGTGCCACCAGCTGTTTGTGCCGGGACGGTCGGGGCAGGTGAGCGATGTGGTCATCGACTTGGTGGGCGCTGCCGCCGGGCTGCTTGTGTTTTCGCTCATCCGGCGGGCGTGGCGCAGGCGAAGGCGCGTAAGGGACGAAAGCCGCACAGGCCTGTGACCGTGCAGCCCTGCGCCACTGTTTGGTGTGGCAAAGGAACGAAGACAAACAGAGCGCGCCATGCGGTTTTCCGCATGGCGCGCTCGCCGTTTGCCGGTTGGAATGTCAGGGCATGTCGTCGTACAATCCCTACACGGGTTCGGGGTCGCTGCTCGACGATTCAGGCGTCGGCTCTGGCGTCGGCTCAGGCGTTGGTTCAGGCGTCGGTGTCGTGGGCACAAGCGTGCCGATGGTCACCTTCTGCCGGATGGCCGCATACTCGTCCGTGTACAGGTAGGTGGAATCCACCAGTTCGCCGTTGAGGAACTTGTCCAGATAGACCTCCACCTTGTAGCCGTTGCGCGCCTCGACGGTGACGACCTCTTCGCCTTCGAGCATTTCCGGATCGTAGGTGACGATCGGTTCGTCCGGTACCGTCTCCTCCAGCTGCACCGCGCGCGGCTTATATGTCACGCCCTCCGGCAACGCCTGCCCATAGAGCAGCACGGTGATGTCGCTCCAGCGTGAAGATTCCTTGGAGATGTTCGTGTATGCAAACAGGTACAGCGGGTAGTCCGTGTTATTCCTGAACTTAAAGTCGATATGGCCGGTGTCGACCGTTGCGTCCAGGCCGAGCGGCACATAGTCCGCGGGGATGGAGTGCTTGCGACGATAGACGATCTCGATGTTGGCCTCCAGCAGCGCGTTGTAGAGCGTGGAGCTGACCTGGCAGACGCCGCCGCCATATTCCAGCCGGTAGGTCTCGCCGCCGACGATGGCGTTGGCCTCTTTCCAGCCGTTTTTCTCGTTGCGGTCGCCGACCGTATCGTTATAGCTCCAGACTTCGCCGGGCTGGATCACGTTGCCGTTGATCAGCCCCGCCGCCTTTTCTACGTTGAAGGAGCGGTTCAACGTGGTCTGCATTTTCTCCTCGGTCCATCCCGCCAGCCCCTTGTTGCGGTATTCCGTCGTGCAGGAGCCGATCAGCGTGATCTGCTGCTTGAGGTCGTCCACGGTGATGGACGGCTGCTGCTGGGTGAGCTGCGGGGTCAGGGAGGCCTGGTAGTTGCCGCTGTCCAGCGCTTCACGCACGAGCTGCTCGGTGGCCGGGATGTCGATGCCCATGCCGACACGCCCCTCCGTGTAGACGAGGTTGGGCTTGCCATCTTCATCCATCGTGAGGGAGAACGTGGCGTCCGCCGGGCCGAACGACAGGGCACTGTTGATGGCGGCGATGCGGCGGTCGAGCGCCTCATAGTCGATGGACAGCGTGGTGTTGTAGGACTTGTTCTTGCCGCCCACGAGCGCGTCCAGCAGCACCTGCTCGATGTCGGTGGAAATGTTCATGTCGGCGCCTGAGATGGTCTCATAAAAGCTTTCCCCGCCCATCTCGCCGGTGAGCGAAATGGCGATGCGCGATACAGTCTGTTCAATGCCGGGCATCAGGATGTCCCGCACTTCTGCGAGCGTCTTTTCGGAGACGAGAATGCCGTTGATGTAGACCTCATCCGCGTAGGTGGCGGTCTCGGTGTCGATCGTAGACGGGTCGATGGGACCCGACGGGTTGCAGCTGCGCACGATGACGAAAATGGTGGCGGCAAACAACAGCAGCAGCACGAGAAAGCCGAAGAAGATGGCGCGGCTGCGCTTTTGCAGCTGCCGCTTGCGCCGCGACGGGCCGGAACCGGAGGAACGGCTGCCCGATCCGGAAGCGCGGCTGCCGGATCCGGACCGGCCATTCCGGCTGGAGGCTGACGCACGATAATAGGAGGCCGTGCCGCCAACATACGGTTCGTTGCCATAGGTACGGCCGCCCGTGCGCGAACGGGCGGAGGATTGCGCGCCGGAGCGGGCGCGCGTGCTCCCCTGGGAGGCGGCGGGCCGGCGGGAAAAATCATTCATATAAGATGGGCTTTCGCGGCGCGACGAATTGCCCGTGCCATCGGTGCGCGGGCTGCCGGTCCGTGCGGACGGCGAAAAGTCCCGAAACATTTCGTCCATACGATCCCTCGTGTGCATATATGCAAAAATATACAAATACAGTATACACTACATCGCACACGGGGGCAACAGTTGCAAAAAGAATTTACAATATGCTACAATACGTCATATGCTGCACATTGTATTGGTGGAACCGGAAATCCCGCAGAATACGGGCAATATCTCGCGCACCTGCGCCGTGACAGGCGCGGCGCTCCACTTGGTGCATCCGCTGGGGTTTTCCATTGACGACCGCCAGCTCAAGCGCGCCGGGCTGGACTACTGGAAGGATTTGACGCTGTTTGAACACGGCAGTTTTGAAGAGGTGGAGCGCCTGTATCCGGATGCGCGCTTCTTCCTGGCTTCGACCCGCGTGCGGCGGCGCTATACGGACGCGGCGTACCGGGACGGGGACTTTCTCGTGTTTGGCAAGGAGACGGCCGGGCTGCCGCAGGCGCTGCTGGACCGCCGGGCCGCGGACGGCATTCGCATTCCAATGGGGGTGGGCCAGCGCTCGCTCAATCTGTCCAACTCCGTGGCCATCGTGCTGTATGAGGCGCTCAGGCAGCTTGGGTTCCCGAGCCTTACCTGAGACGTAGCAGGGGGAGTGCCGGGGCACTGCAAAAAGTGCGAAAAACCCCGGAGAATGCGTAAAATAGTGCTTGCAAAAGCCCGTACCGCATGGTAGAATAATTCCGTTCGATTTTTAGCAAGGAGGTGGACTTTCATGGGTAAATACTGCGAAGTCTGCAAAAAGGGCGTCATGTCCGGCAATCTGGTCAGCCACTCGAACCGCAAGACGAAGCGGAGCTGGGCGCCGAACATCCAGAGTGTGCGCGTCGTGATCGATGGCAAGCCGCAGAAGCTGAACGTTTGCACCCGTTGCCTCCGTTCCGGCAAAGTCGTGCGCAGCATCTGACCGGTTTTTGCAACGCAAATGAGAGCGGCGTGGCCGCTCTTTTTTGTGTATGCGCTTTTGGTGCGATCCGGTGCAACGGAGGGCATGAAGGCCGGCCACAGAAAAATGATATATTTTTTGCTTGACAACGGCCGGGCGGCGTGCTACCATAGGGGAAACCGTTGAAGAAGTGTAAGTACTTCATGTTTGCTCCGGCAAAGAGAGCCGCGTCTGGTGGAAAGCGGTGCGGAGGGCATGGACGAATGGGCTTCTGAGGGCGAGCTGAATGCAGCAGTAGGCGAGCCGGACCGATCCTCCGTCAAAGGGATCTGCATATGATCGTATGCGCAGAGTGGGCGCTTTCGAGCGCCAAGCCGGGTGGCACCGCAAGAGTGAAATGATGACGCTCTTGTCCCAGCAAACGCTTTGGGACAAGAGCATTTTTTTGTCCCGCCAATACTGCCGCATGTGCAGGAAAACAGGAAAGGAGACGTTCAACATGCAAGCACAGGAAATCCCGTACAAGATCTATCTGGACGAAGCGGAGATCCCGCGCCAGTGGTACAACGTCCGCGCCGACATGAAGGTCAAACCCGCGCCGCTGCTGAATCCGGCCACGCTGAAGCCGATGACGGCCCAGGAGCTGTCCGCCGTGTTCTGTGAGGAGCTGGTCCAACAGGAGCTGGACGACGATACGGCGTATATCGACATCCCGGACGAGATCGTCCGGTTTTATAAGATGTACCGGCCTTCGCCGCTCGTTCGCGCCTATTTTCTCGAGAAGGCGCTCGACACCCCAGCCAAGATCTACTACAAGTTCGAGGGCAACAATACGAGCGGCAGCCACAAGCTGAATTCCGCCATCGCGCAGGCGTACTACGCCAAGAAGCAGGGCCTCAAGGGCGTGACCACGGAGACGGGCGCCGGCCAGTGGGGCACGGCGCTGTCCATGGCGTGCGCCTATTTCGGCCTGGACTGCAAGGTCTACATGGTCAAGGTGTCGTATGAGCAGAAGCCGTTCCGCCGCGAAGTCATGCGCACCTATGGCGCTTCCGTCACGCCGTCGCCGTCGATGGAGACCGAGGTGGGACGCAAAATCCTGGAGCGCTTCCCCGGCACGACGGGCAGCCTGGGCTGCGCCATTTCCGAGGCGGTGGAGGCCGCGACCAGCCGCGAGGGCTATCGCTATGTGCTGGGCAGCGTACTCAACCAGGTGCTGCTGCACCAGTCGATCATCGGCCTGGAGACCAAGGCGGCGCTCGACAAGTACGGCATTGTGCCGGACATCATCATCGGCTGCGCCGGCGGCGGGTCGAACCTGGGCGGCCTGCTCTCCCCGTTCATGGGCGAAGTGCTGCGCGGCGAAAAACAGTATCGCTTCATCGCGGTGGAGCCGGCGTCCTGCCCGAGCCTCACGCGCGGCAAGTTCGTCTACGACTTCTGCGACACGGGCATGGTCTGCCCGCTCGCGAAGATGTACACGCTCGGCAGCGGGTTCATCCCCGCGCCGAACCATGCCGGCGGCCTGCGCTATCACGGCATGAGCGCCATCCTGTCGCAGCTGTATCACGACGGCTACATGGAGGCCACGAGCGTCGAGCAGACGAAGGTGTTCGAGGCGGCGGAGCTGTTTGCGCGCACCGAGGGCACGCTGCCCGCGCCGGAGAGCAGCCACGCCATCCGCGTGGCGATCGACGAGGCGCTCAAGTGCCGCGAGACGGGCGAGGCCAAGACCATCGTGTTCGGCCTGACCGGCACGGGGTATTTCGACATGGTGGCCTATGGCCGCTTCCACGACGGCGAGATGACCGACTATATTCCTACGGATGAGGAATTGGCCAAGGGCCTTGCCGGCGTGCCGCGCTTTCCGGGCAACGAGATCTGAGCCCGGGACACTGCAAACCGTGCGCTGCCGCGGGGGAAACGCCCCGCGGCAGTTTTTTGCGCCCCGCGCCGTGCCGGGACAGGACAGGCCGCCAGTCCGGGAACCCGGACGGGCGGCCTGTCTTGTCTGTCAAATCGCTCAGAGCAGGCTGTGGATAAACTGCTCGGCGGCGCGGGCGGAGCGGCCGCCCTTGCGCAGCGCAAACGCCTCCGCCTGCAAATCGAGCTCCTGCGGCGGCACGGCGATACCGAAGCTCTCCGCCAGGCCGTGGACGATGCGCAGATACAGCGCCTTGTCCGGCTTGCCAAAGAGCACCGTCAGCCCGAACCGTTCCGACAGCGACACGAGCTCCTGCATCGTGTCCTGCCGGTGCACGTCGTCGCCGTCGCGCTCGGAAAACGTCTCCTTGACCAGATGGCGGCGGTTGCTCGTGGCGTAGATCACGACGTTTGGCGCCTTGGCGGCGGCGGAGCCCTCGAGAATGGCCTTGAGCTCGCCAAAGCTGTCGTCGTTTTTCTGGAAGGACAGGTCGTCGATGAACAGGATGAACCGCAGCGGGTTGCCGGACAGCTCGCCCATGATCGACGGCAGCAGATAGAGCTGGTTCTTCTGCAGCTCCAGCAGGCGCACGCCGTCGGCAAAAAAGCGATTGGCTACGGCCTTGACCGTGGAGGACTTGCCCGTGCCGGCATCGCCGCAGAGCAACACGTTCGCGGCCGGGCGCCCCTCGATGAGCGCGCGCGTGTTGTCGATGACCTGCTGTCGCTCGCGCTCGTAGCCCACGAGCGCGTCGAGCGAGATCGGGTCGGCGTGCTCGATGGGGGCAATGTGCCCGTCCTGCAGGCGGAACATGCCGTAGCGCGCATAAATGCCGTAGCCGCGCGTGCGGACGGCCCTGGCCTGCGCGTCATAGGCGGATACAAAGTCGGCCGGCGTGTTGGCAATCCGCGCCAGCGAGGCCGGCGGCACGCCCGTGTGGGCGGCCAGCGCCGCCGGGTCGAGCCGCGACAGCGCCTCGAGCAGCCGAAGCTCCCGCTGCACGCTCTCCGCCATGACGGCGGGCGGCGTGTTTCCCGCGGCGAGCGCCCGGATGTAGGCGTTGTCGTCGGTCAGCGCCGCGTCGAGCAGGTAGGCGCCCAAATCGCAGCCGCGCGCATACAGCGCCGCGGCAAACGCCGCGTAGCGCGGCACGCGCGCCTCGGGCGCCCCGGTCTCCCGCAAAAATGCGGCAAGCGGCGCAAGCACCGGCCCTTCGGCCACGCTGCGAAAGACGACCATGCCGGACAGGTCGCGCGCGAGCGCGGCCGCGTCAAATTTCGTACTCATAGCTGCTCCAAAATGGCGTCGGTCATGGCCGCCGTGGTCAGGGGGGCGATGCCTGGCCCGGCGATGTCCGCCGTGCGCAGGCCTGCGTCCAGCACGGCCGCAACCGCGCGCTCGATCGCGTCCGCTTCACTGGCGAGGTCGAGCGAATAGCGCAGCAGCATGGCGGCCGAGAGGATCGTGGCGATCGGGTTGGCCTTGCCCGTGCCCGCGATGTCGGGCGCGGAGCCGTGGATCGGCTCATACAGGCCGCGCGTCCCGTCCCCGAGCGACGCGGAGGGCAGCATGCCGATAGAGCCGGTGATCTGCGACGCCTCGTCGGAGAGGATGTCGCCGAACATGTTGGACGTCACGACCACGTCAAACTGCTGCGGCGCGCGCACGAGCTGCATGGCGGCGTTGTCCACCAGCATGTCGGAGAGCGTCACGTCCGGATAGTCCTGGACGACGGCGTGCACCGTCTCGCGCCAGAGGCGCGAGGTCTCGAGCACGTTCGCCTTGTCGATGCTCGTCACATGGCCGCGGCGCTTCCGTGCCACGGCAAATGCGGCGCGCGCGATGCGCTCGATTTCAAAGCGGCTGTAGCATTCCGTGTCGAACGCCTCTTCGCCGTAGGCCCCGTTGCGCCGGCCGCGCTCGCCAAAGTAGATGCCGCCCGTGAGCTCGCGCACGATCATGATGTCAAAGCCCGCGGCGGACACCTCCTCGCGCAGCGGGCAGGCGCCGGAGAGCGCGCGATACAGCTTTGCGGGGCGCAGGTTGGTGTATACGCCCATCGCCTTGCGGATGCCCAGCAGCGCCTTTTCCGGGCGCAGGTGGCCGGGCAGCGTGTCCCACTTGGGGCCGCCGACCGCGCCGAGCAGCACGCTGTCGCTTTTGAGGCAGCCGTCGACCGTCTCGTCCGGCAGCGGCGCGCCGGTCTGGTCGATGGCCGCGCCGCCGATCAGGTAGCTGGAAAAATGGAAGGTGTGGCCGAACTTGGCGCCGACGCGCTCCAGCACGCGCACCGCGCTGCCCACGATCTCTGGGCCGATGCCGTCGCCCTTGAGAAGCGCAATGTCAAATTGCATGGGGAAAACCCTCGCCTTTGCGCATGCAAAGGCTTCCTTTCTGCGGATGATGGTGGGGAAAACGAACGGCCGGACGCCGGAGGGCGCCCGGCGGACGGCTTGCCGGTCAGGCGATGTCGCCGTTCTGGATGGAGGCGATCAGCCCGCCGTTTTGGATGATCTTCTGGATGAACGCGGGGAACGGCGCGGTGGGGAAGCGCGCTCCCGTGGTCAGGTTGCGGATCTCGCCGCTGTCCAGGTCGGCCTCCACGCGGTCGCCCTCGCGGATGCCGTCCACGGCGTCCGGGCACTCCACAATGGCCAGCCCGATGTTGATGGCGTTGCGGAAAAAGATGCGCGCAAAGCTCTTGGCGATGACGAGCGACACGCCGCTGGCCTTGAGCGCGATGGGCGCGTGCTCGCGCGACGAGCCGCAGCCGAAATTCTGGCCGCCGATCACGATGTCGCCGGGCTGCACGCGGGCGGTGAACGTCGCGTCCAGGTCCTCCATGCAGTGCGCGGCGAGCTCTTTCGGGTCGCTCGTGTTCAGGTAGCGGGCGGGAATGATCACGTCGGTATCGACGTTGTCCCCGTATTTGATGGCGTTTCCGGAAAACTGCATCGTTACAGCACCTCCTCGGGGCCGGCGATCCGGCCGGCAATCGCGCTGGCAGCCGCCACGGCGGGGCTGGCCAGATAGACCTCGGACTCGGGGTGACCCATGCGCCCGACAAAGTTGCGGTTGGTCGTGGCCACGGCGCGCTCGCCTTTGGCGAGGATGCCCATGTAGCCGCCAAGGCAGGGGCCGCACGTGGGCGTGGACACGACGCAGCCCGCCTCGATGAACGTGCGCAGCAGCCCGTTTTCCATGGCCTGCAGATAGATCTCCTGCGTGGCCGGGATGATGATGGCGCGCACGCCCTTGGCCACATGCCTGCCCTGCAGGATGGAGGCGGCCTCAAAGAGATCCTTGTAGTGGCCGTTCGTGCAGGAGCCGATGACGACCTGGTCGATCGGCACGTTGCCGACCTCGTCGATCACGCGCGTGTTCTCCGGCAGGTGCGGGAACGCCACGGTCGGGCGGATGGCGGACAGGTCGATCTCGATCGTGCGCGCATAGTGCGCGTCCGCGTCGGCCGTAAAGACGACGGGCTCGCGGGGGCAGCGGCCGGCGAGGTAGGCAAGCGTCTGGTCGTCTACGGGGAAGATGCCGTTCTTGGCGCCCGCTTCGATGGCCATGTTGGAGATGGTCAACCGGTCGTAGATGGACAGGGCGGCCACGCCGTCGCCGGTGAACTCCATGGACTGGTACAGCGCGCCGTCCACGCCGATCTGGCCGATGATGTGCAAAATCACGTCCTTGCCGCTCACATAGGGTTGCAGGTGGCCGCGCAACACGAAGCGGATCGCGCCGGGCACCTTGAACCAGGCCTTTCCGGTCGCCATGCCGCAGGCCATGTCGGTCGAGCCGACGCCCGTGGAAAACGCGCCCAGCGCGCCATAGGTACAGGTGTGCGAATCGGCGCCGATGACCACGTCGCCCGCGGTGACCAGCCCCTTTTCCGGCAGCAGCGCGTGCTCGATGCCCATTTCGCCCACGTCGTAGAAGTGCTTCACCTCGTGCGCCGCGCAGAATTCGCGGCACAGCTTGCACTGCTCGGCGGCCTTGATGTCCTTGTTGGGGGCAAAATGGTCCATGACCATCGTCACGCGGCTCTTGTCGAACACCGATTTGGCGCCCAGCCGGTTGAACTCCTTGATGGCAACGGGCGAGGTGATGTCGTTGCCCAGCACGCGATCGACGTCCACGAGCACGAGCTGCCCGGCCTCCACGTCCGGCAGCCCCGCGCGCGCGGCGAGGATCTTTTGCGTCATTGTCATTGGCTTTGCCATGCGTGCCTCCTTTACGGGTGGTTGATGATGGCGCCGCGGTCGGCCGAAGAGACCATGGCGGCGTAACGCTTGAGGTATCCGGTCACGGGCGGGCGCTCCGGCGGGACGAACGCGCGCCGGCGCGCTTCGAGCACCTCATCCGGCACGCACAGCCGGATCGAATGCGCGGGGATGTCGATGGCGATGCGGTCGCCGTCCTCCACGAGCGCGATCAGGCCGCCGCGCGCCGCCTCCGGTGAGACGTGGCCGATGGATGCGCCGCGCGTGGCGCCTGAAAAGCGGCCGTCCGTAATCAGCGCGACCTCGCGGTCGAGCCCCATGCCGGCGATGGCGGAGGTGGGGGAGAGCATTTCACGCATACCCGGGCCGCCCGCGGGGCCCTCGTAGCGGATGACCACCACGTCGCCCGGGCGGATGCCGCCGGCATAGATCACCTGGATGGCCTCCTCCTCGCTGTTGAACACGCGCGCCGGGCCTTCGTGCACGAGCATCTCCGGCGCGACCGCGCTGCGCTTGACCACGCAGCCGTCCGGCGCCAGGTTGCCGCGCAGCACCGCGATGCCGCCGGTCGCACTGTACGGGTTGGACAACGGGCGGATGACCGTTTCGTCCAGCACGCGCGCATCGGCGATGTTTTCGCCCAGCGTGCGGCCCGTGCAGGTCATCACGTCCGTGTGCAGCAGGCCGCCCTCGGCCAGCGTGTGCAGCACGGCCGGTACGCCGCCCGCCTCCTGCAGGTCCTCCATGTAGGTCGGGCCGGCAGGGGCGAGGTGGCACAGGTTGGGCGTGCGCTCGCTCACGCGGTTGGCCATGTCGAGGTCGAACGGGACGCCGCACTCGTTGGCGATGGCCGGCAGGTGCAGCATGCTGTTTGTCGAGCAGCCGAGCGCCATGTCCGCCGTGAGCGCGTTTTCAAACGCCTCCGCGGTCAGGATGTCGCGCGGGCGGATGTTGCGCCGCACCAGCTCCATCACCTGCATGCCGGCCTCCTTGGCCAGCTCGATGCGGCGGGAGTAGGGGGCGGGGATGGTGCCGTTGCCGGCCAGCCCCATGCCCAGCACTTCGGTGAGGCAGTTCATGGAGTTGGCCGTGTACATGCCGGAACAGGAGCCGCAGCTTGGGCACGTCTTTTCCTCAAACTCGCGGAGCTTTTCCGCGTCGATCTTGCCCGCACTGTAGGCGCCCACGGCCTCGAACATGCTCGAAAGGCTGGTCTTTTTCCCGCCGACGCGCCCGGCGAGCATCGGCCCGCCGCTCACGAAGATGGTCGGGAGGTTCAGCCTGGCCGCGGCCATGAGCAGGCCGGGTACGTTTTTGTCGCAGTTGGGGAGCATGACCAGCCCGTCAAACCCGTGCGCGAGCACCATCGCCTCCGTCGAGTCGGCGATCAGGTCGCGCGTGACGAGCGAGTATTTCATGCCCCGGTGCCCCATGGCGATGCCGTCGCACACCGCGATGGCGGGGAACACGATCGGGGTGCCGCCCGCCATGGCCACGCCGAGCTTCACCGCCTCGGTGAGCTTGTCGAGGTGCATGTGCCCGGGTACGATCTCGTTAAACGAGCTGACCACGCCGATGAGCGGGCGCGACAGCTCCTCCCGCGTCAGGCCGAGCGCGTGGTAGAGCGAACGGTGCGGCGCGTTTTGAAAGCCGTCCACAATGGTGTCGCGGATCATAGAGGCTCCTTTCCGGCCGGCGCAATGGGCCGGCGTCAGTTGTTGATCAGCTTGTCTTCGTCGCTCCAGCTGTAGAGCTTGCGGATCTCCTTGCCGATGAGCTCGGCCGGGTGCTCTGCCGCCAGCTTGCGCATGGCGTTGAAGTGCACCTGCGAGCCGGCGTCGGACATGTCGAGCAGGAAGTCCTTGGCAAACGTGCCGTCCTGGATGTCGTGCAGGATCTTGCGCATGGCCGCGCGCGTCTCCTCCGTGATGATCTTCGGGCCGGTGATGTAGTCGCCGTATTCGGCGGTGTTCGAGATCGAGTAACGCATGCCCTCGAACCCGCTCTGGTAGATCAGGTCCACGATGAGCTTCATCTCATGGATGCACTCGAAGTACGCGTTGCGCGGGTCATAGCCGGCCTCGACGAGCGTCTCAAAGCCCGCCTGCATCAGCGCGCACACGCCGCCGCAGAGGACGACCTGCTCGCCAAAGAGGTCGGTCTCCGTCTCGGTGCGGAACGTGGTTTCGAGCACGCCCGCGCGCGCGCCGCCGATGCCCAGCGCGTAGGCGAGGCCGATATCCAGCGCGTCGCCCGTGGCGTCCTGTTCCACTGCGATCAGGCAGGGCACGCCCTTGCCGGCCTGGTATTCGCTGCGCACGGTGTGGCCGGGGCCCTTGGGCGCGATCATGATGACGTTGACGTTCTTGGGCGGCTGGATGCAGCCGAAATGGATGTTGAAGCCGTGCGCGAAGGCGAGCGTCTTGCCCTCGGTCAGGTTGGGCTCGATGCTCTCCTTGTACAGCTTGGCCTGCTTTTCGTCGTTGATGAGGATCATGATGATGTCGGCCGCCTTGGCTGCGTCGGCGGCGGTCATGACGGTCAGCCCCGCCTGCTCGGCCTTTGCCCAGCTCTTGCTGCCGTGGTAGAGGCCAACGATGACCTGGACGCCGGAGTCGCGCAGGTTCAGCGCGTGCGCGTGCCCCTGGGAGCCGTAGCCGATGATGGCGACCGTCTTTCCATTGAGCTTGTTCAGATCGCAATCCTGCTGGTAGTAGATGTTTGCCATGATAAAGACCTCCTGCCGTAATTATTGTTCTTTTTCGAGGAGACTGCCCGCGCCGCGTTCGAGCGCGACGATGCCGGTGCGGCACAGCTCGCGGATGCCATAGGGCTTCATGTTTTCGATGAAGGCGTTGATCTTGCTCGGCTCACCGGTGACCTCGATGCACAGCGCCGTGGGCGTGTAGTCGATGATCTTGGCGCGGAAGATGTCCACCGCTGCGAGCACGTCCTGCCGCGTGGCGGCGTTGTTCTCTACCTTGAGCAGCATCAGCTCCCGCTCAAACGACGTGGCCGGGTCGAGCACCTCCACGCGCTTGACGTTGAACAGCTTGCGCAGCTGGTTGATGAGCTGGTCGCGCGCATAGCCCGTGCCGCTCATCGTGATGGTGATGCGCGAGTAGGCCGGCGTCTCCGTTTCGCCCACGGTCAGCGAGTCGATGTTGAAGCCGCGCCGCGTGAACATGCTTGTCACGCGGGTCAGCACGCCAAACTGGTTGTCTACATAGACGGCGATGACGAATTTCTCCATGGCTTCAGTCCTCCAGCTTCACGATCATGTCTTCTACCGCGCCGCCGGGGGGCAGCATGGGCAGCACAAACTCGTCCTGGTCGATCCGGCAGTCGATCAGGTACGGCGCGTCCAAATTGTATGCGTGCCGGAGCGCCGCTTCAAACGCCGCCGGCGTGTCTACGCGGCAGCCCTCGGCGCCAAATGCCTCCGCGAGCTTCACAAAGTCGGTCTGCCGGTTGAGCGTCGTCGCGGAGTAGTGCTTTCCATAGAACAGCGTCTGCCACTGGCGGACCATGCCAAGCACGCCGTTGTTGAGCAGCACGATGGTGACCGGCACGTTGCAGGAGACGGCGGTGGCCATTTCGTTGAGGTTCATGCCGAAGCTGCCGTCGCCCGTGATGAGGATCACGCGCTCGCCGGAGCCGATCTGCGCGCCGATGGCGGCGCCAAGGCCGAAGCCCATCGTGCCGAGCCCGCCGCTGGAGACGAACTTGCGCCGGCGGTGGAACACGCAGTACTGCGCCGCCCACATCTGGTGCTGGCCGACGTCCGTGGCGATGATGGTACCGTCATCCTTGACGCGGTTGATGATCTCCATGGCCTGGCGCGGGCGCAGGTGTTCCGCATCGTCCGGCGGCAGTTGCGCCGCTTCCTGCGCGCGCAGCTCGGAAAGGCGGTTTGCCCAGTCCGGGCGGGCCTTTTTGGGCAGCTTGGCGAGGATGCGGCGGAGCGCGTCCTGCATGTCGCCCGTCACGCCCACGTGCGCCGGTACGTTTTTACCGATTTCTGCAAAGTCGGTGTCGAGCTGGACGATCGTCGCGCCCTTTGCAAAGCGCGTCTTGTCGCCGGTGGCGCGGTCGGAAAAGCGCACGCCCACGGCGAACACCAGATCCGCCTCGTCGAGCGCAATGGAGGAGGCAAAGTGCCCGTGCATGCCCTGCATGCCCACATAGCGCGGGTGATCCGTGTCGATCGTGGAAATGCCCATGAGCGTGCAGCCGATCGGCGCGTCCAGCCTGTCCGCAATTTCCAGAACTTCTTCCGTCAGCGAGGCGGTGTTGACGCCGCCGCCGACGTAGACGTACGGCCGTTCGCACTGCGAGAGACGCTCGACCGCCGCGTCGATGGCGGTTTGCGGCGCTTTGGCCGACGGGAACGGCGGTTCCACCGGCTTGGGCTCAAATTCGCAGGTTGCGACCTGCACATCCTTCGGGATGTCGATCAGCACCGGCCCCGGCCGGCCGGAGCGCGCAATGCGGAACGCCTCGCGGATGGTGTCGGCCAGGCGGGTGACGTCGTTGACAAAGTAGTTGTGTTTGGTGATGTGCAGCGTGATGCCGGTGATGTCCACCTCCTGGAACGCGTCGCGCCCGATCTGCTCGAGCGGCACGTTGCCCGTGATGGCGACCAGCGGCACGGAGTCGAGCATGGCGGTGGCGATGCCGGTGACGAGGTTCGTCGCGCCGGGGCCGGACGTGGCGATGACCACGCCCACCTTGCCGGTGGCGCGCGCATAGCCGTCGGCGGCGTGCGCAGCGCCCTGCTCGTGCGCTGCCAGTATGTGGCGGATGCGGTCGCTGTATTCGTAGAAGGCGTCGTAGATGCTGAGCACCTGCCCGCCGGGGTAGCCGAACACGTCGGTCACGCCCTGTTCAATCAGGGTTTCGAGGACAATTTGTGCGCCGTTGCGTTGCATGGTTGTCGCGTTCCTTTCAAGAGTTTGGTGCGGCGGCAACGCGCCGCCGGAATGCCGTCAGTCACCCTGCCGCTGGGTCAGCATGCGGTTGATCGCGCTGACCAGCGCACGGATGGACGAGAGGATGATGTCGCTGTGGATGCCCGCGCCCCAGACGAGCTGGCCCTCCGGCGTGGCGATGCCGACGTAGGAGGCCGCCTGCGAGGTGGCGCCCGTCTCGAGCGCGTGCTCGGTGTAGGTGTCGAGCACGTAGTCGCCCACGATCTGGTGCAGCGCGTTGCTGACCGCGTCGAGACGGCCGTTGCCCACCGCGGTGACCTGGTAAACTTCGCCGTGGTAGGTGGCGGTGACGTGCGCGGTGATGCCCTGCTTCTGCTGGTAGTGGACTTCCGTCACGCACAGCGGCGACTCGATGTTGACATAGTTGTCGCGGAAGATGTCGTAGACCTCCTGCGGCTGCAGCTCCTTGTGCGCGTGGTCGGACACGCTCTTGACGTGGTAGCCGAACGCCTCGCGCATTTTGGGCGGCAGGATGTGGGAAAACCGCGTCTCCATCAGATAGCCGATGCCACCCTTGCCGGACTGCGAGTTGATGCGGATCACGTCCGTCTCGTACACGCGGCCCACATCCGTGGGGTCGATGGGCAGGTACGGCACGGTCCACTGCTGCGTGCCGTGCTCCTGCCGCCACTTCATGCCCTTGGCGATCGCGTCCTGATGCGAGCCGGAGAAGGCGGCAAATACCAGCGCGCCGCTGTACGGCTGACGCTCATAGACGTGCATGCCGGTGACCCGTTCGTACACCTCGCAGATGTGCGGCAGGTCGGAGAGCTCCAGCTGCGGGTCCACGCCCTGGGCGTACATGTTCAGCGCGAGCGTGATGATGTCTACGTTGCCGGTGCGTTCGCCGTTGCCGAACAGCGTCCCCTCAATGCGGTCCGCGCCCGCCAGCAGCCCCATTTCCGCATCCGCCACGGCGCAGCCGCGGTCGTTGTGCGGGTGGAGGGAGATGATGAGGTTCTTGCGCCCGTTCAGATTTTCGCACATGTAGGCGATCTGGTTGGCGTAGACGTGCGGCATCGAGAGCGACACGGTCACGGGCAGGTTGAAGATCACCTTGTCGCTTGCCGACGGCTTCCAGATGTCCGACACCGCGTTGCAGATCTCCGCTGCGAACTCCGGCTCCGTACCGGTAAAGCTCTCCGGCGAATACTCAAAGCGGAAGCTGCCGTGCGTGCGTGCGCGGTATTCGGCGCAGAGCGTGGCGCCCGTGCGCGCAATTTCGACGATCTCCGCGCGGCTCTTGTGAAAGACCTGCTCGCGCTGGGCGAGCGATGTGGAGTTGTACAGGTGGACGATGGCGTTCTTGGCGCCGTCGAGCGCTTCAAACGTCTTGGCGATGATGTGCTCGCGCGACTGGGTGAGCACCTGCACCGCCACGTCGTCCGGGATGAGGTCGCGCTCAATGAGTGTGCGGCAGAACGCGTACTCCGTCTCCGAGGCGGCGGGGAAGCCGATTTCGATCTCCTTGAACCCGATGTCTACGAGCAGGCGGAAGAAGGTGAGTTTTTCCTCCAGACTCATCGGGGTGATGAGGGACTGGTTCCCGTCGCGCAGGTCGACGCTGCACCAGATGGGCGCGTGGTCGATGTAGGTCTTGTGAATCCAGTCCATCGAGGCGGGCTTCGCCTCAAAGAACTGCCTTCCGTACTTCTGGTAGCCTTGCATGTCAGTTTCCTTTCCCGGCTGCCGGGTAAAAAATAACGCCCCTTTACCCAAATGCAACCATGCTTTGAATAAAAGAGACGAAGATCTGCGTGTTCTCCGCGGTACCACTCTTCTTGACGCAAGCGCGCCCACTCTGCTCATGTCTGACAACATGACGCCCGGTAACGGGGGAATCCGTCCGCGCTTACTGGCGGGCGCGCCCGCGTTCGGCCGGAAGCTCCGGGAGGAGTTATGCTCCTGCGTCCTTGCCGTCTTGCACCAGCCGACGGCTCTCTGGAAAGGATGGGCGGAGTTTGTTTCCCTTCATCGCTGATGTTCTGAATTATATACTATTTATATGCGCACGTCAAGAGCAAAAATCACCGCTTTCCGGCATGGGGCGTGCTCTTTGGCTGTGCATTGACCCATACCGGGGGGTGATGTATACTTAATATATAAGATGAAACACGGCGCTTGGCAAAGATCGTATTGCCGTGGCAGCCTTGATGCGATTGCCATTGGGCGCCGTGCGGGGGCTGTGAAATGGCCGGGGAAGCGGGAGGTGCGCGATGGCGAAGGAAAAGACGGTGTTTCTCTGCGGGGAGTGCGGCTATGAGTCGCCGCGCTGGATGGGCAAGTGCCCGGCTTGCGGCGCGTGGAACACCATGGTGGAAGAGGCCGTCGTGTCGGTGCGCGACCCGCAGCAGCGGGGCAGCGTCCAGCGGCTGTCGGACGTATCCGCCATGCACGCGGCGCGCGTGTCCACCGGCATGTCGGAGCTTGACCGGGTGACCGGCGGCGGGTTGCTTGCCGGCATGGTGGTGCTGCTCGGCGGGGATCCCGGCATCGGCAAATCGACGCTGCTCATGCAGGCCGCAGATTGCCTGGCCGGCAAGGGCGCGGTGCTGTATGTCTCCGGGGAGGAGAGCGCCGCCCAGCTCAAGCTTCGCGCCGACCGGTTGCAGGTGCAAAACGACATGCTGCTGCTGTGCGACACGTCGCTGGAACATGCTCTGGAGCAGGCGCGCGCGCAGAAGGCCGATTTTCTGATTGTCGATTCGATCCAGACCATATGTACCGAAGAGTCGGAGAGCGCGCCGGGCAGCGTGTCGCAGGTGCGCGCGGCGACCGCCGCGCTCACACGCTTTGCCAAGGAGAACGGTACGGCGGTGCTGATTGTCGGGCACGTCACAAAGGACGGCGCCATCGCCGGGCCGCGGGTGCTCGAGCACATTGTGGACACGGTGCTGTATTTCGAAGGCGACCGCCACGCCGGGCTGCGCCTGTTGCGCGCGGTCAAAAACCGCTTTGGTTCCACCAATGAGATCGGCGTGTTTGAGATGGGGGAGCAGGGCATGCGGCAGGTGCTCGACCCGTCGCGGCTGTTCCTGTCCGGCGAAAATGCGACCGGCTGCGCCGTTACCTGCGCCATCGAGGGTTCCCGGCCGATGCTGGCGGAGGTGCAGTCGCTGCTGATCGAGACGTCCTTTGGCAGCCCGCGCCGCACCGCGGCCGGGATCGACGGCGGGCGGCTGAGCCTGCTGCTCGCCGTGCTCGAAAAGCGCGCGCGGCTGAAACTGTCGGACAAGGACGTGTATGTGAACGTGGTGGGCAATTTGCGCCTGGAGGAGCGCGGCGCGGACCTGGCGGTGGCGCTGTGCATCGCCTCCGCGCTGGCGGACAAGGCGCTGCCGCCGCACACGGCGGCCATCGGCGAGCTGGGGCTGACCGGCGAGCTGCGCGGCGCGGCACAGATGGAGACGCGCCTGCGCGAGTGCCTGCGCCTTGGCTATACGCACGTGCTGCTGCCCAAACATGCGCGCGTGACCAAGATGGAGGGGCTGACGCTGGTGCCGGTCGCCACGATTGCGGAGGCGGTCGAAACCATCCGGTATTGCCCGTGAGCAGTCTGGCTGCAAACCTGACAGAATCCCCTTGCCTGCGCATCAAAAGCGTGGTATAATGCTTTCGCACGCGTGTTTGGGACGCAAATTTCCCGCCATGCGGCAGCGCCGGCCGGAGGCCGGTTGCCACAACCCATCCTGTACCCGTAGCTCAGCTGGATAGAGCGTTGGACTCCGACTCCAAAGGCCAGAGGTTCGAATCCTCCCGGGTACGCCATATTAAGACGTCACTTTTGATAAAAAAGTGGCGAGGAGAAAATCCCTGTTTACAGGGGTTTTCTCCTTTTTTATGCCCATTTTCCGGCTCCGGAAGCGCATTTGAGCCAGTTCCTGTATATTGCTTTACTCCTTGCCTCTACACGGAATACCTCGATTTGCACCCGATGCACCCGCGCCGGTGAAAGTTTACGATTTGCACCCGTCCCGTTTATGCCTTACAATTTTTCCTCGATTTGCACCCTGCCAAAAAACAAAGCCAAAGTCAGGCAATGCTCACTTCTTAGGGATAGAAACACTATTGGATTTAGCTGTTATAAGTGATATCATATATAATACAATGTCCCGGACTTGTTCATGGATTAAGCAGGAGGACCGGAAGATGCAACAGATTTTTAGTAACACAACATTAACAGTTAATCAGTTGATCGAAAAGATTGACACCGGAGAACTCGGTCTTCCAGAACTCCAGAGGCCATTTATTTGGAAAGATTCCAAGGTTCGCGATCTGTTTGATTCAATGATGCGCGGGTATCCTATCGGCTATTTGATGCTGTGGGAATGCCCTACGCTGGAGAAAAAGAAGACCATCGGAACAGGCACTCACAACTACGAATCTCCGAAACAGGTTATTATTGACGGCCAGCAGAGACTAACCTCACTCTATGCCGTAATGAAGGGAAAAAAAGTCATCAATTCTAGATATGACGAAAAAGCCATTATTATTTCCTATTGCCCACTAAGGAACAAGTTCGAGGTTGGTTATCAGGCCACCAAAAAGGATCCGGAGTGGATCTACAACATTAGCGAGGTCTTTACCACGCAGAACATTACGAAACTGATTATCAACTTTACCAAGAAACTGTCGGAGCATCGTACCTCCAAGGGCGCAACGCTTAATGACGAGGAACAAGATCTTATCTCCGAAAACATCACTACGCTTTCTAATTTGAGGCAGCATATACTTCCGGTATTTGACATCAAGGCTAATGCCGAAGAAGAGGATGTCTCAGAAATCTTCGTCCGTGTTAATTCCGGTGGCGTGGCTCTAAAGCAGAACGATTTTATCCTAACGCTGCTTTCGCTGTATTGGGATGAGGGCCGCAAGGAAATTGAGCGCTTTAGTAAGGAGTCTACCTACCCAGCGAAAGATAAAATCACATCGTATAATCAGCTGACCGAGGTGACAGCGCAAGATGTCATCCGAGTCGTCATGGCATATGCGTTTGACAGGGCTCGTTTGAAATATGGCTACAAGTTGCTCCGTGGAGCTGACTTTGACAAAAAAGGCGCTGTCGACGAGGAGCTGCGCAATCAGCGTTTTGACCTGCTTAGGACAAAACTCCCGGATGTCCTTGATGTTCATAATTGGCATGAGTTCTTAAAATCTATTATGAATGCCGGTTACTTGTCTGGAGACCTGATTCTTTCTGGAAATGCAATTTATTACACCTATGCTTTCTACCTGATTGCGAAGTACCGCTTCAATGCATCATACAATGAAAACATGCATCTGACTTCGCTGTGGTTCTTCTACGCGTCTTTGGTGTCGCTATATACTGGATCGTTTGAATCCACGGTCGAAAACCACTTGAACTCCATCAAGGAGTTATCCACGCTTGACGAGTACAAGCAGTTTATTCTGTCTAGGGTCGAGGAACGTCTCACGAATGACTACTTCGATATCACCCTCATCGGTTCGGAAGGGCTTGCCGTTTCTGGCCGAGGCAACAACGCATGGAACGCTTATGTGGCCGCCCTTAACATTCTGAATGCGAAGATTTTGTTTTCCAAAAGCAATCTGCTCGTCAGCAAGCTGTTCGAGTCCGGTACCGACGGAAAGAGAAAGTCATTGGAGAAACACCACTTGTTCCCGAAGGCTTATCTAAAGACGTTGGGATACAACGATGCCAAGATAAATCAGATGGCAAACTACGCCTTTATTGATTGGAAGGATAATATGGAGATACTCGACGAGTCTCCGTCAGTTTATTATCCTGTTGTTTGCAAAGGTCGCAGTCAAGAGGAAATCCAAAGAATGGAAGAAGAAAATGCTCTTCCGCATGGTTGGGAGAACATGCCCTATGAGGATTTTTTGGTCGAGCGTAGAAAACTGATGGCGGCCAAAATCAAGCAGGCGTTTGAGGTTTTGAAGGACAATGCAGGTTGAAATGCAGGGATAATCCCTGTTTATAGTGTGGAGAGCAATGAACCACGGTGATTTTTTATCATCGCTGACGTCTTGACACACGTCGGAGCAAGCTCCGCATACAATACCCCATCTAAAGGATGGGGTATTTGTTTGCTTTGCTGATTCTCCTTTACGCAAAAAGTCACGCTGCACCTTCGCTGTTCGCTTGTAAACGCGCTCGCTACGCTTCGGCTTGCTACCAACTTTTTGTGAACTGTTATTAACAAAATATCGATATGATCAATGATAAACACAAAAAATCCCGAAAAACAGGCGTTTTCGGGGTTTTTTGTTTGTAAAAACAGACTAAAATTTCATGCATTTTGTACCTGTTTTTTCTTTTTTTGCACAAATCTGCGATTTCCTCTTGCGGTCGATTGCGTACTATGATACATTACATTACAAGGGAACATGATAACACGGGGCGACGGATTTGCCGCCTCGGATAATGGGGAGGAAAAGGGGAGGAAAATGGGGATGTTTAGAAAAATAGCTGGACTGGCCTGCGCGATGCTGCTGCTTTTGGCGATTTTCGCCCTGCCTGTCACGCGGACGGCGCTGGCGGGGGATAACGACGCAGCGAAGATCGGCGACAAGACCTACGAAACGCTGGAGGCAGCGTTTGCCGACGTACCCGATGGGACGCAGACGACGATCACGCTGCTGCGGAATGCGTCGGGCAACGGCATCCAAGTGGCAGGAACCAAGAACATCACGTTCGACCTCGGCGGCTTCACCTATACGATCGACGGTGAGACGGTGGGGTCCACGGGCACGGCGACCAACGGGTTCCAGCTGCTCAAGGGTGCCACCGTCAAGTTCCAAAACGGCACCATCACCAGCGCCAAGGCCAAGATCCTCATCCAGAACTACAGCAACCTGACGCTGCAGGATGTCCGGCTGGACGGAACGAATCTTGCTGGCAGCGCCCCCTATACCTTGAGCCTGAATTGCGGGAAGATCCAGATAACGGGCAACACCTCCATTCTGGCAAAGCCCAACGGCGGCGTGGCGTTTGACCTGTATTACTGGGCGGACGGCGGCTATGCGGAGGGCGTCCAGGTCACGGTCGACACCACGGGCACGATCAGCGGGCCCATTGAGCTGACCACGGACAAAACGGGCGCGGAGACCGCCTCCCAATACAACAAGCTGACGATTCAAAATATCTGCCACAAGGGCACCATTTCTAATCAGCTGGGCGAGTTCGATACGAAGGTCGTCAGCATCAGCGGCGGCGTCTTTTCCGAATCGCCGCTGGAGTACACCGACGATACCGTGGTATCGACCGGCGGCGACTTTTACGTGGGCAAGCAGGCCAATGAGGTGCTGCTGGACTCCGCCACCAAAGAGGTGACCGTGTACCAGGCGAACGGACCGCTCAAGGCGCGGGACGGCTTGAAAGTGATCAACAGCACGGGCAGTGCTATCACGGTCAACGGCAACGAGGTGGCGCCCAACGGCCAGGCGGAGGCCCACAACATGAAGGCGGTTGCCGCCAAGGCGCCCACCTGCACCAAGGTCGGGAATTCCGCCTACTGGGTATGTGAGGATTGCGGCCTGCTGCTGGATGCCGACGGCAAGGTGCTCAAGGCGGTCCCCGCCATCCCCGCCACGGGACATAAGTATCAGGACGGCGTCTGCACGGTCTGCGGCGCGGATGAGGATGCGCCCGTCCCCGAGACTGGCGATGGCGCGCACCTGCTGCTCTGGTTTGTGCTGGCGACGGTCGCCGCAGGCGGGCTGCTGTACAGCGGGCTGCGCAAGCGCTGTAACTGACGGCAACAAACCGCTCTGGCCTAATTTGAACGGCCCGCTTTTCGATACATCGAAAAGCGGGCCGTTTATGTTGCAAAGCCCTGCCGCTGCGCCCCGCCTTTTCGGGGCCGCCGCGGGAAACATCCGCTGCGCGGCGCGCGGAGGTTATTTCAGGTGTTCGGGGTTCAGGCCTTCGAGCTCGGGGAGGACGAACCGGCCGTCCTTGCGCACGAGCACGCCGTCGAAATACATCTCGCCGCCGCCATATTCGGGGGTTTGGATCAGCACGAGGTCCCAGTGCTGGGAGGACTTGTTGCCGTTGTCGCACTCGTCGTAGCAGGAACCGGGCGTAAAGTGGAACGAGCCGGCAATCTTTTCGTCGAACAGGGTGTCCTTCATCGGGAACGTGATGTATGGGTTCACGCCAATGGCGAATTCTCCCACATACCGTGCGCCCTCGTCGATGTCCAGCTGCGCGTTGATGCGCGCGGTGTCGTTGGCCGTGGCCTTGACGATGCGTCCGTCCCGGAACTCGAAGCGGATGTCGGTGTAGGTGAAGCCGTTCTCAAGCGACGGCGTGTTGTAGGTGATGACGCCGTTGACGCTGTCGCGCACGGGCGCGGTGTAGACCTCGCCGTCCGGGATGTTCATCCTGCCCGCGCACTTGATGGCCGGCAGGCCCTTGATGGAGAACGTGAGATCCGTGCCGGGCGACACGATGTGCACGCGATCCGTGCGCTCCAGCAGCGCCACGAGCGCGTCCATGGCGCGGTCCATGCGGGAATAGTCCAGGCAGCAGACGTTGAAGAAAAAGTCCTCGAACGCCTCGGTGCTCATGTCCGCCAGTTGCGCCATCGACGGCGACGGGTAGCGCAGGATGACCCATTTGGTCTTGGGTACGCGGATGCGGCCGTGGACGGGCTGCCAGTAGTGGGTCATGTAGTCGTTCATCTTGCCGGACGGGACGTCGGCCAGCTCGCTGCTGTTGCTGCCGCCGCGCACGCCGATATAGGCCTGCATGGACGCCATGACTGCGCCGTCCCAGGCGGCGCGCCGTTGGAGCTGTTCCACGCTGGCGCCGAGCAGCAGCTCGCGGTCGAACGCCTTGTCGGAGAGCCAGAGAAACGGGGTGCCGCCTGCGGCGTATACTTCTTTGATCAGCGCGCGCACGAGGTCGTCGTTGCCGCCGATGGATTCGATGAGGATGTTTTCGCCGGGCTGGAGGTCGCAGGAAAACGTGACCAGCCCGTGCGCGAGTTGCTTGATGCGAGGATCGAACATGTGGGTTACCTCCGATATTGATGTTACGGGACTATTATCGCACCGAACGGCAAAAAAATCCAGACCCGGATGGAAACCGGCGCCCGGGCCGTGCTTGCACATGCGCGCCGGATGGGGTATGATACAGGTAACATTTTCTGTGGAGGAGGGCGACGATTTGATCGATCAGAGAACCGCCGAGCGGGTGCTGCTGGCGGCCCTGTCCTGCGGGGCGGATTTTTCAGAACTGTATCTCGAGGATACCGAAAGCAACGTGATCGGCATGTCGGACGGCAGGGTGGAAAACGCTGCCTATACCCGCCGGTGCGGCGCGGGCGTGCGCGTGCTGCAGGGGACGCGCAGCGCCTATGCGTACACGGCCGATACCGGCGAGGCGGCGCTGCTGGCCACGGCAAAGGCGGCGGCCGCCGCGCTGCAGGGGGCGCCCGCCGGCACGCAGGTGGCGTTTGCCGCGACCAGTTTTTGCGCGCCGATGGACATCCCGTTTGCGTCGGTGGACAACGACCGGCGCGTGCGCCTGCTGCGGGAAGCGACCGGGGCGGCGCGCGCCGTGTCGGCGGAGATCACGCAGGTGCAGGCGCTCTACATGGACAAGGTGCGCCGCACGCTCGTGTGCAATTCCGAAGGGGTGTTCGCCGCTGCCGAGCGGCCGTATACGCGCGCCTATCTTTCCGCCATCGCCATGCAGGGCACCGAGGCGCAGACCGGCTTTGAAGGGCCCGGCTGCTGCCGTGGCTTTGAGGCGTATACCGGTGAGATCGACCTCAATGCGCGCGCAGAGGAGGCGGCGAGGACGGCCGTGACCATGCTGCACGCGCCGGACTGCCCGGCCGGCCGGCTGCCCGTGGTCATTGACGGCGGGTTTGGCGGCGTCATCTTTCACGAGGCCTGTGGGCACAGCCTGGAGGCGACGAGCGTGGCAAAGGGCGACAGCGAGTTTTGCGGCAAGCTGGGGCAGAAGATCGCTGCGGACTGCGTATCTGCCGTGGACGACGGCACGATGCCGGGCGAGTGGGGATCCATCGACGTGGACGACGAGGGCACGCCGTCGCGCCGCAACCTGCTCATCGAAAACGGCGTGTTGCGCGGGTATTTGATCGATCTGCTGGGCGCGCGGCGCATGGGCATGCCGGTCACGGGCTCAAGCCGCCGGCAGGACTATACGTTTGCGCCGACGTCGCGCATGACGAACACGTTTATCTGCCCCGGGCGGGACGACGAAGCGGAGATGATCGCGACGATGGGCGAGGGGCTGTATGCCAAGAAGATGGGCGGCGGCTCCGTCAACCCGCTGACGGGCGAGTTCAATTTCGCCGTCAGCGAGGGCTACTGGGTGCGCGACGGCAAGCTCCTGTCGCCCGTGCGCGGCGCCACGCTGATCGGCCGCGGCGCCGAGGTGCTGCAGCGCATTGACCGCGTGGGACCGCGGATGTGGATGGGGCAGGGCATGTGCGGCTCGCTGTCCGGCTCGGTGCCGACCAATGTCGGCCAGCCGCGCATCCGCGTGACGGAAATCACCGTTGGCGGCAAAGGAGGGAAGCTGTGATGACGATGCAGGAGTTTCGCGAGCGCGCGTTTCAGAGCGCGCTGGCGCAGGGATGTGAAGCGGCCGAAACGTACTATGCCGAACAGGAGGCGTTTGAGGCCAATGCGCAGGGCGGCGAAATCGACCGGTATGCGGTGTCCCGCACGGGCGGGCTGAGCCTGCGTGTGAAGCTCGGCGGCCGCGACGGCTACGCCTATACGGAGTGCCTGGACGACCCGGAGGGGCTGGTGCGCCGGGCGATGGACAATGCCCGCGCGATTGAGGAAGAGGATGCGCACCCCATGCAGGGCGCCTGTACCTATGCACCGGTGGCGACGCCGTCTTCCGCGTTGGACGGCGTGGATGAAGCAGGCAAGCTCGCGCTGGCGTTGCAGCTGGAGCGGGAGACGCTGGCGCAGGACGCGCGCGTCAAGCGCGTCATGTATTGCGAGGTAGGGACGGCCGCCGGCCGCATCGCCATTCACAACACGCTGGGCCTGGCTGCCGAGCGGGAACAGCGCATGGGCTACGCCTATGTGATGCCGGTCATGCAGCAGGGCGAAGAATTGCAAAACGCGCTGGCGTTCCGCACCGGCCGCGAGGCGGCAGACACCGCGGCGTGCGCGGCGGAGGCCGTGCGCGAGACGCTGGACCGCTTTGGCGGCGAGCCGGTGCCGACGGGAACCTATGGGGTGATATTGCGCGGCGACGCGATGGCGGATCTGCTGGCCGCATTTTCCCCGATGTTTTCTGCCGAGGAAGCGCAAAAGGGACGCTCGCTGCTGACCGGCCGCGAGGGGGAGACGATCGGCGCACCGTGCGTGACGCTCGTGGACGACCCATTCCACCCGTATGCGCCGCGTGCGTTTGACGGCGAGGGCACGCCGTGCCGGCGCAAACAGCTTGTGGAAGCCGGCAGGCTGGTCACGCTGCTGCACAACCTCAAGACCGCGCGCAAGGCCGGCTGCGAGAGCACGGGCAATGCGCTGCGCGCCTCTGCCGCGTCGCCGGTGGGCGTGGGCCCCACGGTGCTCTACCTGCAGCCCGGCGAGCAGGGACGGGATGCGCTGCTCCGGCAGATGGGCGACGGCCTGTTCATCACGAGCCTGGAGGGCCTGCATGCGGGCGTCGATCCCATTTCCGGCGACTTTTCGCTCAAGGCGTGTGGCCGGCGCGTGCAGGGCGGGGCGCTCGGCGGCGCAGTCTCACAGATCACGGTGGCCGGCAACTTCCTCACGCTGTTGCAGGCGGTGGCCGCGGTGGGCGACGACCCGCGCTTTGGACTGCCCGGCAGCGTCTGCGTCGGCGCGCCGAGCGTGCTGGTGCGGGAGCTGATGGTGGCCGGCGCATAGGGCGCCGCGACACGGACGGGAAATGAGGGGCGCGCCACTGCGCGCCTTTCATATTTATATATATCATATCCCGGGGGCGCACCGCGGGCGGCAGGGCCGGGAGATGGCACAGGCACGGCGGAGGCGCGCTGCCGGAAGGCTCGGAGCCATGGCCGGGAAATCTTTTCTGCCGAGCGCAAAAATATCGTTGACACAGGGCGCCCATTGTGGTATCGTATCAAAGGTGCCCCGAAAACGGGGCTCGTTTTTGATGCTTTTGACCTAGACAGGAGGGTTTCACAAATGCGCGTAAAGATCACACTGGCCTGCACCGAATGCAAGCAGCGGAACTACAACACGTTCAAGAACAAGAAGAACGATCCGGATCGACTGGAGTTCTCCAAGTACTGCCGTTTCTGCCGCAAGCACACGATCCATCGGGAAGCGAAATAATTCCGGGAAAAGAGGACGCTATGGCGACGACGACCAACGAAAAGAAAAAGCCCAAGAAGGAAAGACGGTTCCATCCCATCCGCTATTTTCGCGAGATGTTTGGCGAGCTCAAGAAGCTGACCTGGCTGACGGGTAAGGAGTTGGTGTCGCACACGATCGCGGTGTTCGTGTTTGTGCTTGCGATGGCACTCATCATCTATGTGCTGGATCTGGGCTTCTCCACGGGGATGGGTGCGCTGGAAAGCATCAGCCTCGGGTAAGCGCCATGAATCAGGAAGCAAAGTGGTACGTTGTCCATACCTATTCCGGGTATGAAAACAAGGTCAAGGAAGACCTCGAGAAATCGGTGGAGAACCTGGGCCTGCAGGACACGATCCTCGAGGTGAAATATCCCACGGAGGAGACCATCGAGATCCTGCCCAACGGCAAGCGCAAGGTGTCGCAGCGCAAGGTCTATCCCGGCTACGTCATGGTCAAGATGGTGGTGGACGTGGTCGAAAAAGAGCGTCCGCCGGAAAAGGGCGGCGGCACGGTGCAGGACCTGGTCATGAACCCGCGCGCCTGGTACGTCGTGCGCAACACGCGCGGCGTGACCGGCTTTGTGGGGCCGGGCTCCAAGCCCATCCCGCTGTCGGACGAGGAAGTGACCGCCATGGGCGTGGAGCGCATCCCGATCGTGCTCAACATCGAGGTGGGCGAAAACGTGCGCGTGGTCTCCGGCCCGCTCGAGAACTTCATCGGGCGCGTCGAGCATCTCGATCCGGAACGCCAGAAGGTCAAGCTGACCGTGTCCATGTTCGGCCGCGAGACGCCGGTCGAGCTGGACTTTGTCCAGGTACAAAAGCTTTGATGACCCGCGTGCCTCGGCACGCTGTCATACCGCGTGGGAGGGGGAGGCACCCCGCTCGCACCACAAAATCTACAGGAGGGAACTGCAATGGCAAAGAAAATCACAGGCTATGTGAAACTTCAAATCCCTGCGGGCAAGGCGACGCCCGCGCCGCCGGTCGGCCCGGCGCTCGGCCAGCACGGCGTGAACATCATGGGCTTCTGCAAGGAGTTCAACGAGCGCACGAACAAGCAGGCGGGGCTCATCATCCCCGTCGTCATCACGGTCTATCAGGACCGTTCGTTCTCCTTCATCACGAAGACGCCGCCGGCGGCCGTTCTGATCAAGAAGGCCTGCAACATCGAGACCGCGTCCGGCACGCCGAACAAGACGAAGGTCGCGACCATCACCAAGGCGCAGGTGCGCGAGATCGCCGAGCTCAAGATGCCGGATCTGAACGCCGCGAGCGTCGAGGCGGCCATGAGCATGATCGCCGGTACGGCGCGCAGCATGGGCGTCGTGGTCAGCGAGTGAGGAGGGAACGGATATGAAGCACGGTAAGAAATATCTGGACAGCAAGAAGTCCTATGAAACCCTCAAGCTGTTTGACGTTCGCGAGGGGCTGGAGACCGTCCTGAGCACCGCCAAGGCCAAGTTCGACGAGACGATCGAGATCTCGGTGCGCCTGGGCGTCGACCCGCGCCATGCCGACCAACAGGTGCGCGGCGCGGTGGTGCTGCCGCACGGCACGGGCAAGACCGTCCGCGTGCTGGTGTTCGCCAAGGCCGACAAGGCGCGCGAGGCGCAGGAAGCCGGCGCGGATTACGTGGGCGACGAGGATCTGGTCAAGAAGATCCAGACGGAGAACTGGTTTGATTTCGACGTGTGCGTCGCGACCCCGGACATGATGGGCGTTGTCGGCCGCATCGGCCGCGTGCTCGGCCCCAAGGGCCTCATGCCGAACCCGAAGAGCGGCACGGTCACGATGGACGTGGCCAAGGCCATTGCCGACATCAAAGCCGGTAAGGTCGAGTACCGCGTGGACAAGACCAGCATCGTGCACTGCCCGATCGGCAAGGCGTCGTTCGGCGTGGAGAAGCTGGAGGAGAACCTGACCTCGCTGATGGATGCCATCGTGAAGGCCAAGCCGGCCGCCGCGAAGGGCACCTACCTCAAGAGCGTCGTCGTGTCGTCCACAATGGGCCCAGGCGTCAAGTTCAACCCGGTGCGCTTTGGCTGAGCAACCGCTGCCGGCGCGGTTCGTGCTTGACAGTCGGGGGATGGTGTGATACACTGTCCTACGGTAAAAATTGCATACTGCCTGAGACAGTCGGTGGCCGCAAGGCGTAAATCCTACCGAGGCGCTGTAAAACCACAACAGTCGTTGCGCGCGTTCCCTGTCTTTGGCAGGGAACGCTTTTATCGTCTTATGAGGAGGTGAAACAAGAACCATGGCTAATGTGAAGAACATCGAGATGAAGGCTGCACAGGTTGCCGATGTGCAGGACAAGATCCAGCGCGCCAGCGCTGTGGTGGCGTTCGACTATCGCGGCCTGACGGTGGAGGAAGTGACGCAGCTGCGTAACGAAATGCGCAAAGCGGGCGTGGACTACATCGTCATCAAGAACCACATCGTCGGTCGCGCCTGCGACGCCGCGGGGATCGACGCGTCGATCCATGAGGTGCTGCATGGGCCGTCCGCCTTTGCGTTCGGCTATGAGGATGCGGTCATGCCGGCCAAGATCCTCAAGGAATTCATCAAGAAGGTCAAGAAGTGCGAGATCAAGGGCGGTATCGTCGAGGGCGCGGTGACCAGCGCCAAAGATCTGGACGCCATCGCCGATCTGCCGTCGCGCGACGTGCTCATCGCCCGCCTGCTTGGCAGCATGATGTCGCCGATCTCCGGCCTGGCGATCGTGCTCGATCAGATCGCCAAGAAGCTGGGCGGCGCAGACGCGGCAGCTTCCGAAGCGCCTGCTGCTGAGTAACCCCCAATCGACCCAAAGAATGATTACCAAATTTGACAGGAGGAAAGAACAATGGATAAAGCGCAACTGATTGCCGATATCAAAGCGATGTCCGTGCTCGAGCTCAGCGAGCTTGTGAAGGCACTGGAAGAGGAGTTTGGCGTGTCCGCCGCCGCGACCGCTGTCGCCGTGGCCGGTCCTGCGACCGCCGCCGCCGCCGAGGTGGAAGAGAAGACCGAGTTCGACGTCATCCTGAAGGAAGTCGGTCCCGAGAAGATCAAGGTCATCAAGACCGTCCGCGAGCTCACCGGCCTCGGCCTCAAGGAGGCCAAGGACGTCGTGGACAACGCGCCCAAGCCGGTCAAGGAAGGCGTCTCCAAGGAAGAAGCCGAGAAGATCAAGGCCCAGCTCGAAGCTGCCGGCGCCAAGGTCGAAGTCAAGTAAGACGGCTTTGTTGCGACAACGGTGGAGACGTGTGGATGAACCGTCTCCTCCGTTGTCTGTTATCCCATTCCGCGCATGGAGAGTGCGCATTTCCGGCCCGATTCGTTCCGATGTGGTATTTTGTCTGAAGGGAGCGCGGCCGCCCCGGGGAGCGGTGTGGTGTTTTGCCGAATCCCGGTTTCCTGAAAAAATTTGCGAATTTGATTCGAATTTCCGAACTGTCGATGTGGTGTTTTATCGACAGGTCGGTTCTTTTGTCTTTTGACCATCGAGTTTTCCGCAGAAAGCGGCGGGATGTGCTGTGACCGCCGGAATTTTTTTGCAAAAATTTTTACATAGTTCAACATACAACCAGAAACGAGCAGAGTATGACGAAACGAATTAATTTTGGGAAGCTCCGGGACGTTCTCGAAGTTCCGGATCTGATCGGCCTCCAGGTTGACTCTTACCGCGATTTCCTCCAGCGCGACGTGCCGCCGGCGGAGCGGAAGAATCAGGGGCTCCAGGAGGTGTTCAACGAGATTTTCCCGATCGAAAGCTTCGACAAGCAGATGTCGCTCGAATTTGTCTCCTACGAGATCGGCGCGGCCAGCGAGCAGAAGGGCGACGTGGTCGACTGCATCAAGGACGGCAAAATTTACGATGCGCCGCTGTACGTTGATTTTCTGCTCAAGGTCAACGGTGCCGAAGTGCCGGAGCGGGTCTACATGGGCGACATTCCGATCATGACCGAACAGGGCACCTTCGTCATCAACGGGGCTGAGCGGGTGATTATCAGTCAGCTGCACCGTTCGCCCGGTATCTGCTTTGAGAAGAC
>OLGB01000636.1_pt1 | contig 48526 bp, 45 predicted proteins | sample 1605691 | NCBI WGS metagenome assembly OLGB01 (sample SAMEA3888925, study PRJEB22519) | human gut metagenome | biome: human gut; feature: human-associated habitat; material: faeces | place: Denmark | collected 2010
GCCACCCGGCAGATGGACTCCTCCACCTCCTTGGCGGCCACCAGCATCAGATCGGCCAGCTCGTCGATGAGCACCACCACATAGGGCAGCTTTTCCATGCCCTCGGTCTTGGCCGCCTTAGCGTTATACTCCTCCAGCTTGCGAACGCCCACGTCGGCAAAGGTGCGGTAGCGCTTCATCATCTCGGTGACGGCCCACTGTAGCGCTCCGGCGGCCTTTTTGGGGTCGGTGACTACGGGGATGAGCAGGTGGGGGATGCCGTTATAAACGCCCAGCTCCACCATCTTGGGGTCCACCATGATCAGACGTACCTCGTCGGGGGTGGCCTTGTACAAGAGGGAGATGATCAGAGAGTTGGTACAAACGGATTTGCCCGAGCCCGTGGTGCCCGCGATGAGCAGATGGGGCAGACGGGCGATGTTGCCGATGATGGCGTTGCCGCCGATGTCCTTGCCCACGGCAAAGGCCACCTTGGAGGGGTGGTTTCGGAAGGCGGCGTCATCCAGCACATCGTGGATGTGGACGGTGCTGACCAGCTTGTTGGGCACCTCGATGCCCACGGTGGAGATCTTGTCGGGGATGGGGGCGATACGCACCGCCTCCGCGCCTAGGGCCAGGGCGATGTCGTCAGCCAGGTTGGTGACCCGGCTGAGCTTGACCCCCTGATCCAGCTCCATCTCATACCGGGTGACGCTGGGGCCTCGGACCACGTTGACGATGTTGGCCTCCACACCGAAGGAGCGGATGGCGTCGGCCAGACGGTCCTGATTGCGCTTGAGCTCGCCCAGAGCTTGGTCGTCGGCCACGCCGTCGGACTGGGTCAGCAAAGACACCGGGGGATACTGATAGGCCATGGGGGCGGCCTGGTCCAGCGCCTCGGCAATTTCGGCGGTGACCTCCTGGGTGGCCTGGGCGGCCTCCTCCTTCGTCACCTTGGCAATGGCGGGGTCGGCCTTGGCGGCGGGAGTTTTAGCCGGGGGCTTGGAGCCGAAGTCGTCCTCGGCCTCGGGCGCGTCGTCCCAATCGGGCAGGGCCTCGCCGGGGGCGGGGCCGGGATCGGGCATGTCAAAGGGATGGGCCGGCTGGGCAGGCTCCTTCGCGGGGGGCTTGGAGGCCTCGCCGGTCAAGAACTCCGCCGGGGTGGGCACGGCCCGATCCCGGCTGAAGAGGCCCCGCTTTTTCTTGGGGGGCTCGTCCAGCTCCACATGGACCTTAGGCGGGGCCTTTTTGACCTCGCCATCCAGGGGGATGTCCACCTCCGCCGGAGACAGCGGCGGCGTTACGTGCTTGCGGGGCTTTTGGACAGGCTCGGGCTCGTCCTGAGGCTCCTCGTACTCCTCGTAGGGCTCGTAGGCAGGATGCTCCCGGCCCTGGAGCCAGTGGACCAGATCCATGATCGAGCGGTTAAAGGCGCACAGCGCCGCCAATAGCGCCAGGGGAATGAGCAGGATCCCCGCGCCGATGGGGTGGAACACCGCGGCCAGCGCCTGGCACAGCAGCCCGCTGACCACACCGCCGCATTTCAGCGCGATGCCGTCGTTCCAAAGGGCCTTGAAGGTGTCCCAGCTCCAGGGATACGTACTCTGCCACACTTCCCGGCCTACGAAGAAAAGGTGCATGATAGAGCCGAAAAGCAGGGGTAGTAGCAGCGCGCTAGCCAGCCGCAGCCGCACCGGGCGACCCCGGTGGAAGGCCAGCACGTAGGCGGCGATGAGCAGCGCCGGCGGGGCCAGCCAGTAGCCGTAGCCCACCAACCCCTTGATGAAGTCGGAGAGGAAGGTGATGAAAAATCCGTCCAGACCGAAGTAGCCCAAGGCGGCAAAGAGCGCCAAAAACAGGCACACCGCCGCGCCTACCTCCCGGCGGATGGGCCGGCTGGCGGGTGGTGCCTTCCGGGAGCCGCCCGAGCGGCTGGAGGACGAGGCCGTCCGCTTCCCGCCAGAGGCGGCGGGCTTCTTCTTTTGTGGAGTGGTTGCCATGAAAGATCAGCTCCTAAAAAACTGGCGTAGATGTGGTGAAGGTCCTTTATACAAGGAAGGTGGCGATGATGGTGGCAAGGCCCACGGCCCAGCAGTAGTAGGCAAAGCCGCCGAAGCGGCCCTTGTCGGCCAGCCGCTTGATGAAGGCGATGGCGAAGTACCCCGAGACGGCGGCCACCACCATGCCAAGGCCCAGCTGGAACGCGGAGAGGTCGGTGGCAGCGCCGTCGCGGACCACGTCCAGTACCTCCAGCAGCGTGGCGCCCAGCACCGCGGGCAGGGACAGCAGGAAGGAAAACCGTACCGCGAAGGGCCGGCCTAGACCCCGGGCCACCCCGGCTGAGATGGTGGTGCCCGAGCGGGAGAGGCCGGGGACTACAGCCAAAGCCTGGCCACAGCCGATGAGCAGCGCGTCGGCCACGGTCATGGTGCGCTCAGTTTTCTGGCCCCGGGAAAAGCGGTCCGAGGCGAAGAGCAAAAGCCCCGTTACCAGCAGCGCGCAGCCGATAAACAGCGTGCTGGCGCCCAGGGACTCCACCATGTCCTTAAAGGGCAGGACCACCACCAGCGGCAGCGTGCCGCAGACGATCATCACCACCAGCCGCCGGGCCGCCGGCACCTTCTCGCTGCGGTGCTTGGGGGAGAAAAGGTCCCGGATGGCCCGGAAAAACTCCATGATCATCTCGGCGATGTCCCGGCGGTAGAACACGCACACCGCCAGCAGCGTGGCGAAGTGCAGCAGGACGTTGAAGAGATTATCCGGCGCGTGGCCGCCGAAAAAGTTCTGGAACAGGGACAGATGTCCCGAGCTGGACACGGGCAAAAACTCCGTGATCCCCTGCAACAGCCCTAAAAAGGCCACATATAAGTACATCATAACAGGGCATGACCTCCCACTTTACAAGCATACCTTACTATATTAGCACATCTCTGCCAATATTTCCAGTACCAAAGCCCATCTTTTTCCGCAAAGAAAAGCGCGGCCCCTTTTCGGAGGACCGCGCTTTTTCATGATTGAGAAGCTGTGCTATGGTTTTCTCGGATATGGCGTGGGATCATCTGTCAGTCCCGCCAGATAATCCATACTGGTCTCAAGTGCCAAGGCCACGCGCTTACACTGTTCAAAGGAGAGCTGACGCTTGCCGCATTCGATCTTGGAGTAATCGCTTTGGTCGATGCCAGTCAGCATTTGCATTTTGACCTGAGAAAAGCCTCGGTCCTTGCGCAAGGCCCGTAAACGATCCATGGAAATCACCCCAAATTAATTATGGCAAATTGACCTATTGATATTAGGGTGAATCTGACCTATAATTAGGCTATCAAACACGTCAAAGGGTGAAACGAGGGGGAGCGTGCGGACATGGAGGCACACCAGAGCAGGGAGCGTATTGTTTGCGATTACACGGTGGACTGGAATTCTATACCCGAACCCGAGTTTACCCAAGAGGACGTAGAGTTCGCCGCAGCCATTGTGAAGCGTATTGACGACTTGCGTAGACGTCCACATATGATCGACCCCGTCGCCAAGGCGCACTTTGACAAAATGGTAGGTATTTGCGACGCTATTGCCCGGGACTTTTACGGGAAAATGACGGCAACGGTGGATTGGGAATGCTATGCGGCGAGCATTGAACTGGAATTGGACTATGCGGAGTTTTACCACAATTGTTCCATGGACGATCTTCGAGCGCTGGTAAATGCCGCCACCGACGTTTGCCTGTCCGCCACGATCACAAACCGGTTTCGGATATGCGTTCACCTACCCTATTTCACTGCTATCACATAAGTGTAAAAGAAGACAAAAAACACCGTGCCGAGTTCGGCACGGTGTTTTTTGCTCTAGCCCTGAGGGGCCTGGTTGGAAAACTGCTGGTAGGCCTGCTGGACCATGGTGTCCTGGGCCTGGGGGATGGGCTTGTACCAGCCCTTTTGCTGGGCGGCGGTGAAGAGGTCGGACTGGGTCTTGTGGCTGCGGTTGAGGAGGGTCAGGAAGGTGTCCCGGAGCTTCATGTTGGTGCACTCGCTGGCCCAGATACTGTAGTTGTCGCTCATCTTTTTCTCCGAGAAGATGAGGTCGGTCATCGTTTCCTGGTCGGTCATGGTGGTGGGCCTCCTTTACTTCAAGAAATTCAGCAGGTCGGTGTAGTTCTGGCGGTGCTGGGTGGCGTATTGGTCGTAGAGGCCGGTGACAGAGCTGTCCTGGCAGTCCTGCTTGGCGGCGTCATACTTGCACACCATCATCCGCTCGTAGTTGAGCTGGTCGCTGAGGGCGTCCAGCTCCTTGGTGGTGAGGTTGGCCATGTCTCGTTTCCTCCTTTCTGGTGATGGAGGTAGTCTTTGCCAGTTCCCACCGGGTTATGCACCGAAGCGGGGGAGACCGTCCTTTGTAAAGGAAAAGACCCACCAGCCGCGGCTGCCCAGGCACTCCACACGGGCAAAGCAAAACAGCGGCGGCAGGGGAAAGGGGGAGCGGCAGGACAGGGGATAGGCCAGGGAAAAGCCGTCGCCGTCCTGGCGGATAAAAGCGCCCCGGGAGTCGCAGTAGACCCGGCGCAGCAGGGCGTCGGGCCAGGGCAGGTCGCCGCCACGGGACCACTCCGGGCCGGGGGCGGTGTAGGGCGGACTTCCCGCCGGGGCGGAGGACTGCGAATATGGGGAGCTTGGCATAAAGCCTTTACAATAAAATTGATTTTCCATGGCAAACACCTCCTTTTGTTCTCCTTCAGCATATGCCGGGTGCTTGCATATTTTGTTTCGCCGGGACCAAACTATGGACACAGCGACAAAATAAAGGAGGTCCACTTCCATGATCAAGCATCCCATCCGAATTTTACTGCCCCTTGCGCTGGCGGCGGTATTGCTCACCTCGGCCGCCCTGGCGGTTGCTGGCTCTAACCCCGCCAACGGCGCGCCCATTGCCCAGGAGCAGAGCTTTGAGACCTGCAAGAACGTGGCCTATATGGGCCGGCTCACCGCCGTGGACAACGAGGGCGACCAGCTGACCTTCCAGCTGGCGGACAAGCCCGCCCGTGGCAGCGTAGAACTCACCGACCCCGCCACCGGCGAATTTGTCTATACCCCCTATGAGAATAAGACCGGCAAGGACTCCTTCACCTTCATCGCCCTGGACGACCAGGGCAATGTCTCCGAACCCGCCAAGGTGAGTTTACGCATCCGTAAGCCCTCCACCAAGGTGACTTACGCCGATATGTCCGGCGTGGCGGGCTACAACGCCGCCATTCGTTTGGCGGAAAAGGACATCCTGGTGGGTGAGCGCATCGGCGACGCCTATTATTTCCACCCCGACCAGACCGTCTCCCGCAGCCAGTTCATCGCCATGGCCATGTCCGCGCTGGACTGTGAGCCCCTGGCCCAGACCATGACCACCGGCTTTGCCGACGACGAGACCATCCCCACCTGGTGCAAGGGCTACGTCTCCGCCGCTCTGCAGCAAGGTTTAGTCCGGGGCTATGCCGACGACGAGGGCCGGGTGGTCTTCTCCCCGGATAACGCGGTGACCCGCGCCGAGGCGGCGGTGATCCTGGACCGGATGCTCTCAGTTACCGACGTGGCCGTCACCACCTTCTATGCCGACACGGTGTCCGCCCCTGCCTGGGCCTTCCAGGCCGCGGCCAATCTGGAGAGCGCCGGGGTCATCACCACCACCTCCGCCGGGGCCCTGGATCTGGACACGGTGCTGACCAGGGACCAGTGCGCCCAGATGCTCTGCGGCGCCATGGACGTAGTGGAAGCCCGCCAGGAGAGCACGGGCTGGTTCAACTGGTAGAAGCGCAAGGGCAGGCGGCCCGGCCCCGATGGAGCCCCGACAGGCCCAAAACAGGCGAATGCCGAAGGCATGAGCGGCATTTGGGCCGCGAGGGGCGAAGCGGGGCCGAGAAGGCCGCCCAACCCGAGCGTGACAGCAACGAAGCGCGAGGGTAAGCCCGCCGCCGGACTTGGAGGTGCCCGCACGGCAAAAACAGGTTGGCCGCAGGCCAACGGCATTTTGCCAAGGGCGGCGAAAGGACCGGCGAGAGCGGGCCCAACCCGAGCGTGACAGCAACAGAGCGGCCCATGGGGCCGCTCTTACATCATGGCGTGGACAAACCGCCAAAACCGTGCTAAAATACCTCCAAACAAGACCTTTGGAGGGGAGACATCGTGGAGATTTTTAAACAGATCCTAGCGGCGGTGGTGGCGGTGGTGCTGGGGTTGACTTCCGCGCCCACGGCGCCCGCGCCGTATACGGCGGCCCTGACCGCGGCCAGCCAGTGGGACAGCGGTAGCGACCACTTCACCCAGTACGACCTGACCATAACCGCCCAGACGGCGGTGGACGGCTGGCAGGTGACGCTGACCGGAAACGCCCAGCTGGAGCAGTGCTGGAGCTGCACCGTCACATCCACCGAGGGCGGTTTTGCGGTCGCCCCGGCGGACTACAACGCCGCCATCGGAGCCGGGGAGTCGGTGACGGTGGGCTTCATCGTCAAGGGTGGGCCATTGGAGGTCAGCGGCGTTCCGGCTCCTACCACCCCCGCGCCTAAGCCGCCGGTGGAGGTCTCCGTGCCGGTGGGGGAGGCGAAGGCCCTCCATGTGGAGGGGACCCATCTGGCCGACCCGGAGGGGAATCTGGTCCAGCTCCGGGGCGTGTCCACCCACGGTCTGGCCTGGTTCCCAGACTATGTGAATGAGGACGCCTTCCGCACCCTCCGGGACGACTGGGGAGCCAACGTGGTGCGGCTTGCCATGTATACCGCCGAGTACGGCGGCTACTGTAACGGCGGCGACCGGACCGCGCTGAAAAATTTGATCGACAAGGGTGTCAAGGCCGCCGACAAGCTGGGGATGTACGTCATCATCGACTGGCACATCCTCCAGGACGGCAATCCCACCACCCACCAGGCCGAGGCGGTGGAGTTTTTCGCCGAGATGTCCGCCAAGTACGCAAGCTACGATAACGTCCTCTACGAAATCTGCAACGAGCCCCAGAATTCTCCCTGGGACAGCGTGATCAAGCCCTACGCCGAGGCGGTCCTACCCGCCATCCGGCAAAACGACCCTGATGCCATCGTTATCGTAGGCACCAACACCTGGAGCCAGGATGTGGACCAGGTCATCGGCAGCCGGCTGGACGACGCAAACGTGGTCTACACCTTCCACTTCTATGCCGCCACCCACAAGGACAGCTATCGGGACAAGGTGAAAAAGGCCCTGGACGCCGGTGTGCCCGTCTTCGTCAGCGAGTGCGGGCTATGTGACGCTTCCGGCGGCGGCGGGGTGGACCAGACCTCCGCCAAGGCCTGGTTCGATCTGCTGAACGAGCGGGGCGTCAGCTTCGTGGCCTGGAGCCTTTGTAATAAGAACGAGACCGCCGCCCTCATCCGCTCCGACTGCGCCAAGCTCTCGGACTGGACCGAGGCCGACCTCACCGAGAGCGGCAGACTCTACCGCGCCGCCATCCGAGGAGAGTGAACACAAAAGAGCCGCCCACACTGAGGCGGCTCTTTTTGTATTTGGGCTTGACAAACGGCCCAAAATGTAGTATACTTGCCAATGTAAAGGCGAAGCGCTTTACACAAATGACTTGGAGGTGAGGGCGTGAAAAACCAGGCATACCGTATGACCCTGCTCTTTGATTTCTACGGCGAGATGCTCACCGAGCGTCAAAAGGAGTTTTACGACCTCTATTACAACGAGGACCTGTCTCTGACCGAGATCGCGGAGAATTACCATATGTCCCGCCAGGGCGTCCGGGACGCCATCGTCCGGGCCGAGGCGGTGCTGAACGAGCTGGAGGAAAAGACCGGCTTGATCCAGCGCTTCCAGGAGCAGACTCGGGACCTGCACCAGCTCCAGGAGCTGACCGACGCTACCCGGGCTGCCAACCAAGACCCCGTGGTAGACGACTATCTCCGCCGCATCCAGGACCTCTGCGCAAAACTGAAACAGGAGTAGACCCATGGCATTTGAAGGCTTGACCGAAAAACTCTCCGCGGCGTTCAAGCGCCTGCGGGGCAAGGGCCGCCTTACCGAAGCCGACGTGAAGGAGGCCATGCGGGAGATCCGCCTGGCCCTCTTGGAGGCCGACGTGAGCTATAAGGTGGTCAAGGATTTTGTCTCCAAGGTCTCCGAGCGGGCCGTTGGCTCGGACGTTTTGGAGAGCCTGACCCCGGCCCAGATGATCGTCAAGATCGTCAACGAAGAGCTCACCGAGCTCATGGGCGGCGGCGAGACCAAACTGACCATCTCCCCCAAGCCCCCCACGGTGGTGATGCTGGTGGGCTTGCAGGGCGCGGGCAAGACCACCAACGGCGCCAAGCTGGCGGGCCACTTCAAAAAGCAGGGCAAGCGGCCCTTGCTGGCGGCCTGCGACGTGTACCGTCCCGCCGCCATCCACCAGCTGGAGGTAGTGGGTGAGCAGCTGGGCGTGCCCGTGTTCCAGATGGGCCAGATCGACCCAGTGGACATCGCCAAGGCGGCCATTGCCCACGCCACCGCCCACGGCAACGACATGGTGTTTTTGGACACCGCCGGTCGGCTCCACGTGGACGAGGAGCTAATGGCGGAGCTGCAAAATATCAAGGCTGCGGTGGACCCCACCGAGATCATCTTAGTGGTGGACGCCATGATCGGCCAGGACGCGGTGAACGCCGCCAAGGCCTTTGACGATGCGTTGGACATCACCGGCGTGATGCTCACCAAACTGGACGGCGACGCCCGGGGCGGCGCGGCCCTCTCCATCAAGGCCGTCACCGGAAAGCCCATCAAGTTCGCCGGCGTGGGGGAGAAGCTGGACCAGATCGAGGTCTTCCACCCCGACCGCATGGCCTCCCGCATCCTGGGCATGGGCGATGTGCTCTCCCTCATTGAAAAGGCCCAGCAGAACTTTGACGAGCAAAAGGCCGCCGAGCAGCTGGAGCGCCTGCGCAAAAACCGCTTTACCCTGCAGGACTACTACGACCAGCTCATCCAGCTCAAGAGCATGGGCTCGCTCAGCGACATCGCCGGGATGCTGCCGGGGATGAACGCTAAGGCCCTGGAGGGGGCTAGCATGGACGAGTCCATGCTCAGCCGCACCGAGGCCATCATCCTCTCCATGACCCCCGCCGAGCGGGAGGACCCCAGCATCCTCAACTCCTCGCGCAAGCGCCGCATCGCCGCGGGCTGCGGGCTGGAGGTAGTGGACGTGAACCGCCTTTTAAAGCAGTTTGACATGATGCAGCAGATGACCAAGCAGTTTGCCGGCAAGAACATGCAGAAGATGATGAAGAAAAAAGGCGGTATGTTCGGCAAGATGAAGGGCCTGCCCTTTTAAACCAGGCACGGGCAAGCCTGTTTGCCCCTCGTAGGGGCCGGTGTCTCACCGGCCCGTAAAAAAGTTCGTTGGCACCGCAAGCATTGCGTGACCATAGATAACCAAACCATGGAGGTGAATGTTAGTATGGTGAAGATCAGACTGCGCCGCATGGGCGCCAAGAAGGCTCCCTTCTACCGCATCGTGGTGGCCGACTCCCGTTACCCCCGTGACGGTCGGTTCATCGAGGAGATCGGGACCTATGATCCCCTGGCCGAGCCGTCCGCTATCAAGGTGGATGCCGAGCGGGCCCAGGCCTGGATCAAGACGGGCGCCCAGCCCACCGAGACGGTGAAGAACCTGCTGAAAAAGGCCGGGGCCATTTAAGGAGGGCAATTCCACATGAAAGAACTGCTCACCTACATTGCCCAGAACCTGGTGGAGCATCCCGAGGAGGTCCGGGTGGACGAGGTCCCCTCCGGGGGCGAGACCATCCTGGAGCTTCGGGTGGCCCCGGGCGACATGGGCAAGGTCATCGGCCGGCAGGGCCGGATCGCCAAGGAGATCCGCGCGCTGATGCGCTCTGTGGCCCAGCACAAGGGCCAGCGCGTCACCGTGGAGATCATGGACTAAAAAAGCGGCGGGCCGTTGGCCCGCTTCTTTTTTACCAAGGACGAGGAGTGGACCCACCATGAAAAGCGAATTTTTAGAGACCGGCGAGATCGTCAACACCCACGGCATCGCGGGCGAAGTGAAGCTCATGCCCTGGAGCGACAGCCCGGAATTTTTGCTGGACTTTCATACTCTGTATGTGGATGGGAAACCCCTGGAAGTTCAGTCTGCCCGGGTCCACAAGACCGCTCTGTTGGTGAAGTTCCGGGGCTACGAGGACGTAAACGCCGCCATGGCCCTCAAGGGCAAGCGGGTGTCCATCGCCCGCTCTGACGCCAAGCTGGCCCCCGGCCAGTTCTTCCTGGCCGACCTGATCGGCATGACGGTCCGGGACGAGGCGGGGCAGAGCGTGGGCACTCTCAAAGAGGTCCTGACCCCCTCCCGCCAGAACGTCTACGTGGTGGAGGGGGAGGACGGCGTCCACATGATCCCCGCCGTGCCGGAATTCATCAAGAAGGTGGACGTGGACGCCGGCGAGATGGTAGTCTCGCTGATCGAAGGGATGTGACGGAATGTACCGCATCGACATTATGACCCTGTTTGACCTGACGGTGGGGGACGTGCTCTCCGAATCCATCCTGGGCCGCGCCCAGGAGCGGGACTACTTACGCATCGAGACCCACCAGATCCGGGACTATACCTTGAACAAGCAAAAGCAGGTGGATGACTACCCCTACGGCGGTGGCCGGGGCGCGGTGATGCAGGCCGACCCCCTCTACCAGTGCTGGAAGCACATCTGCGAGGTGACCGGGGACGACCACCCTCATACCATCTACATGTCTCCCTGCGGCCAGACCTTTGACCAGTCCCACGCCGTCCGTCTGGCCCGGGACTATGACCACTTGGTGCTGGTGTGCGGCCACTATGAGGGCATAGACCAGCGGTTTATCGACCTCTATGTGGACGAAGAGCTGTCCCTGGGCGACTTCGTTTTGACTGGGGGCGAGATCCCCGCCATGGCGGTGGCCGACGCGGTGTGCCGCCTGGTCCCCGGCGTGCTGCCCGACCCCGAGTGCTACGAAAACGAGAGCCACTTTAACGGCCTTTTGGAGCATCCCCAGTACTCCCGGCCCGAGGTGTGGCACGACGCCGCCGTGCCCAAGGTGCTACTCTCCGGCGACCACAAGAGGATCGCCGCCTGGCGGCGGAAAATGTCCATTTTCCGCACCCGTCAGCGCCGCCCCGACATGTATGAAAAGCTGGACCTGACCTCCAAGGAGGACCAAAAGCTCCTCAAGGAATTGGACGAGGGAAACCTGGACTGACAGAAAAGGTCCGGGCTTATGCCCGGACCTTTCGCGTCAGATATTCTCCTACGCCCTGGGCGGCCACAGCGCCGTCGGCGGTGGCGGTGACCAGCTGACGCAGGGGCTTTTGCCGAGCGTCGCCTACGGCGAAGACGCCGGGCAGGTTGGTCTTGGTGTCCTCTCCAGCCAGGAGGTAGCCCTGCTGGTCCAGCTCCACCTGGCCTTGGAAAAGAGCGGTGTCCGGCACCCGGCCAATGGCCACGAAGAGGCCCTGGCAGGGGAGAGGATGTTTGTCGCCGGTGCGCGTGTCCTCCAGCTGGATCCCCGAGAGGACCTGGCCGTCGGTGTCCAGGTCCACCACCCGGCTGTTCCAGAGGACCTCCACGCCGGCTTGCTGTAAAGACTCCAGCCAGGTCATGGGAGCGGCCAGGGTATCCCGGCGGTGGATGAGGTAGACCTTGCCGCAGACCCGGGCCAGATGCAATGCCTCCTGAACGGCGGTGTTGCCTCCGCCCACCACGGCCACAGTCTTGCCCCGGTAAAACATGGCGTCGCAGGTGGCGCAGTAGCTCACGCCCCGGCCCCGGAGAGTTTTTTCCCGCTCCAGGCCCAGCTCCCTGGGCGAAGCGCCGGTGGCCAGCACCACGCAGGACGCGGTGAAGGACCCGGCGGTGGTCTCCACGGTTTTTTCCTCCCCGGTCAGCGCAACGGCGGTGGCCTCAGCGGAGACAGTCACCGCGCCGGCGCGCTCGGCGCCTTCCTTCATCCGCTGTCCCAGATCGAATCCGTCGATGCCCTCGGGAAAGCCGGGGTAGTTGTCCACCTGGCCTGCCGAGGCGATCTGCCCGCCGGGGCCCAGCCGCTCTACCACTGCGGACTTGAAGCCTGCCTGGGCGCAGTAGAGCGCCGCTGTGTACCCCCCGGCGCCGCCGCCGAGGATGATCACATCAAAATGCTTTTCCATGCCGATCCCTCCTGGTTCATCTGTCCTTACCCTGTCCGCTGCTTTTATTTCTATGCGGCTGGGCGGTTGACAATCGCCAAAAAATAGAGTATCCTAAACAAGTTCCACCCATACGCAGCGGTATCGAAGTGGTCATAACGAGCCTGACTCGAAATCAGGTTGCAGGCAACTGCACGTGGGTTCGAATCCCACCCGCTGCGCCAGAATGGAAGGGGCCCCTCGCGGGCCCCTTCCATTTTGATACGGTGGGATGAGAACCCGGTTCGATCTAGTGGCTCTCAGCGGCTATGCCGCATAGAGCCACTTGATGCCGCGAAGCGGCGCCCCACCCGCTGCGCCAGCCGTTGGCGGCTATGCCGCCTTACGGATGCGGCGTGCCCCTTGCGGGTGCCGCGCCAGAGGGTCTGTAATGTGTCTATCACATTGCAGACCCTTTTCTTATGCCTACAGCAAGGATTATACCGCAGAAATCATAAGCTGTCCATGGGAAGTTGCTGCCCGGAGCAATCAAAAGCGAAGCGGCCCTTTTTCTGCCGGACCAAACGCCGGAGCCCGAGGACAAAGGGGATACTGACGAAGAAGGGGAAGAGGTAGCTGGCCATTCGGTATAGCACCATAGCCGAGGCCGCGCCGGCGCTGCCCAGATAGGGGGCGTAGAGCAGAGTAAAGGCAAACTCCGCGGGGCCCACGCCGCCCACATTGGGGAGGGTGCTGACGATCAGCTCCATGATGGCCGAGAGAAGCTGTACCCGCCAAAAGGGGAGCGGCCCGAGCCCCAGCAGGGAGATGCTGAGATAGGAGACTGTGTGGAGCAGGAAGTATTTTCCGGCATATAACAGCATGATGACTCCGCAGCGGCGTCGGTCAGTCAGCAGGGCCTGGGACTGCGTGCGCAGTTCTTTGATGTTGGCGCTCCAGGAAGATTTCCACCGAGCCCATTTGCCCTCATCGGGCAGCTTGCCAACGCACCATAGCGCCAGCCGTTGCGCCCTCTCCCAGGTGCAGAGAAGAATGAGAGCCAGGACGATCAAAGCGCAGACGGCATAGCCCCAAAAAAGATAGCGGGCAAGGCTTGGGTGAGAGGCGCGCATCCATTCGCCCTGGAGGAGCAGCATCGCTGTGGCATAGAGCAGGACCGTGACCTTTTGGAGGACATAACAGGCCGTGAGCGTCCCGACCCCAGCGCCTGGCAGAAGCCCATAGCGGGAGAGATACCAGCTTTGGAGGGGAACGGAGCTGGCGCCCATGGTGGCCACATTGCCGAAGATGCCCAGGTAGGAGACGGTCAGGGACTGCCCAAAGGTCAGACCGGGTATCTGCGGCCGCAGAGCGACCCGTTGAGCGGCGGTTCCCAGCAACGTGCAGCAAAAGGCCGGGAGCAAGAGGCGCGTCAGGTCGAAAAGCGGGACTGCTCGGAGACACTGGCGGATCTCTTCGCCCTGCCCCCGGAATATCAGTGCCAAGACCGCGGCCAGGACAGCCAGGGTGGCCGCGCCGGAGATCACGACCCTTCTTTTTCTTCTTTCCATCGCCACGTCTCCCCGGGGCTGCCGCCCCCTTGTATTTTGTATCTATTCTTACAGTATTTCACGGATCTGTTAATAGACAAACAGGGGGAAGTGCCCAAATTTTAGGCACTCCCCCCTGTTTGCCTATTGTGGATAAAATGGGGATTGCCTATGATGAAATTGCCATCTGAAAATCGACCATTAGAAAGAGAGGATCTCATCATGGGGTTCAAGGCTACGCTGCAAAAACTCGGGCTGGACAAGCTTATTGAGTACACCTACAAGGACCCGGAGGCCAACCTGCCCAAGATCATGGACTGGGCGGACAAGTTCTCCGGCGGAGAATTCCCCACCCAGCGGGCCGTGATCCGGGCGGCCATCGAAAACCCCGACCACCCCTATCACAACTTCATCATCCATCTGGTCCAGGACACCGACCCCAACGTGATGAAGACCCTGGTCACCAACTTCTTCATCAACGCCAACCTCATCGGCTGGCCCCAGCAGGAGAGGATGCGTGAAAAGTACGGCTGCAACATTCCCTGGGCCATTCTGCTGGACCCCACCTCGGCCTGTAATCTCCACTGCACCGGCTGCTGGGCCGCCGAGTACGGCAACAAGCTGAACCTTAGCTTTGACGAGATCGACTCCATCATCAACCAGGGCAAGGAGTTGGGCGTCTACCTGTACATCTACACCGGCGGCGAGCCTATGGTGCGAAAAGCCGATCTTATCAAGCTCTGTGAAAAGCATGATGACTGCGTGTTCCTTGCCTTCACCAATGGCACCCTCATTGACGAGGCTTTTGCCGACGAGATGCTCCGGGTGGGCAACTTCATCCCCGCCATTTCTCTGGAGGGCGACGAACAGGATACCGACTCCCGCCGGGGCGACGGGGTCTACCAAAAGGTGCAAAACGCCATGAAGATCATGCGCCAGCGGCGGTTGCCCTACGGCATTTCCTCCTGCTACACCAGCGTGAACTATAAGTCCATCACCTCCGACGAATACTACCAGAGCCTCATCGACATGGGTGCCTTCTTCATCTGGTACTTCCACTACATGCCCGTGGGCAACGACGCCGCCCCTGAGTTGCTCCCCGATCCCGAGCAGCGGGAGTGGGTCTACCACCGCATCCGTAAGCTCCGGGCGGAGAAGCCTCTCTTCGCCATGGACTTCCAGCACGACGCGGAGTATGTGGGCGGGTGCATTGCTGGAGGTAAGCGGTATCTTCACATCAACGCCAACGGCGATGTGGACCCCTGCGTGTTCATTCACTACTCCAACGCCAACATTCGGGAGATGAGCCTGCTGGACGCCCTCAGAAGCCCCATCTTCATGGCCTACCACGACAATATGCCCTTCAATGACAATATGCTCCGGCCCTGCCCCATGCTGGAGAACCCGGAAATGCTGCGGAGGATGGTGACCGAGACCGGCGCCCATTCCACCGACCCTATGAGTCCCGAGAGCGTGGAGCACCTGTGCGCCAAGTGCGACCACTACGCCGAGCATTGGAAAGATAAGGCAGACCAGCTTTGGCAAGCCGAGTGTGCCGAGCAGCCCGAGTTGGCCGGCATTGCCGACCGGGAGCGGAGGCTCACCAGAGGCGAACAAGGATAATGGTACAAGCAAAAAAGCGGGAGGACGCCCTAGGTGTCCTCCCGCTTTTGGATCGATCCCATTACTTGCGCCGGGATTTTTCGATGGCGTTATGGGTGGAACCCTCCATCAGCTCACACAGCCGCTCCACCATCGTATTCATATCATAGCTCATCCCGGCCTCCAGCCAGTCTAAGAGCCCGCCGACCAAAGCACCTTTATAAAAGCGGATCAGGACCGTCAGATCCTTTTCTGAGATCGGAGCCTCCGCTGTTGCCTGCCTGATACTCCGCTCGATCACGTAAACCGCGATCTTGTCCAACATGGGCAAAAACTGCTCTCTGGGGAAGTAGCGATAGATATGGAGGACAGATCGTTTCCTCTGGGTAAAGTAGCTGACGACCTGTGCCAGTTCTTTTCCAGGATCTGGTTCATCAAAAGAGTCCATGAGTTGGTCGGCCATGGTAGTCAGGTGGTATTCCACAAGCTCAGGGATGCTCTCAAAATAATAATAAAATGTGTTTCGGTTGATCTTACACCGCTCTACAATGCTTTTTACCGTGATTTTATTGATCGGAGTTTCCTCCAAAATATCTTGAAAAGCCTCTATAATAGCCGTTTTTGTCCGCTCCATGGAGACCCTCCTCTCCCCGAAAAGCATCATACCACAGGCAACAGGAAAAGTACAGATTTTTTGTGATTTTGAAAATAAAAAAAGTTCTTGCATCTTGAAGAAGGATTCGCTATAATAGGGGCGACGGGTTTACATAAGCTGAAAGCGACCCGCCTGAAAACAGTCAAAAGTGTGACCGAAAACAGATAAAAACGGACAGGGAGAGGATCACCATGAAGAAAAGACTGTTGAGCTGCCTTTTGATCTGCACGCTGGTCCTGGGGCTGTGCCCCATGTGGACCATGGCGGCGGAGCCGGCGGGGGAGCCCACCGGTGAACTGCGGCTGACGCTGTACCGCTCCGGTGCGGTGGCTCAGACGGCGTTTTCCGCCCAGCTGACCGCCAAGGAGGGCCAACTGGTCAAGACGGGCGCTGTGACGGCGGCCCAGGGAGAGGGCCAGTGCACCATCTATATGGGCGACATCCCGGATGGACGCTACACCCTGACCCTCACCGCCGCCGGCTATTTGCCCTACAGCCAGGAGCTGGACTTTGACGGTCGGTGCGTCCAGCTGAGCCTCTATAACTATGCTTCGGTGAACGAGGGCCGTACGACCACTGACGGCCTGTTCGGCGTATTCCCCGCCGGAGATGTGAACGGTGACGGCGTTATCAACGACGCCGACGCCGACGCCATCGTGGCCGCCATAGACAGCGAAAACGCCAACCTGGACCTGGACGGCAGCGGGAAGGTGGACCTGGCCGACCTGGCGGTGGCCGTGCGCAATGCCGGCGGCATTCAGACGGCGACCCCGGTCCACACCGTCTCCTCTAAGGTGCTGGCCCGGGCGGTGACGCCGGAGTCGGCGGTGGGCACCGCCAGCGGTTCGCCCCTTGCCGATCTGCTGGACCGGCAGAAGGAGAATACCGTGGTGGCGCTGGCCCCTGTGGCCGACGCACCCATCAGCGAGACCAATCCCGTAGAGATGAGCCTGCCCACCTCTCTGAATATCACCGCCCCCGAGGGCAGTGACGAGGCCGCCAGTCAGGCCGCCGCCGCCACGGTCCAGGCTGAGGCCATCTATATTGCCGCCCCCGCGGACTCCCAGAGCACCATCACCGCCGGGACGGTGACGGTGGAGGGCGTGGACCTCCAGGGCAACAGTGTCACCATCGAGGCCCCCATTGATCAAAGCACTGCCGCCCCCGCCGCTTTGTCGGGTCAGGCGGCCCTGTTCAGCGCCCAGCTGATGGCCGCGCCCCGGGACGTGTCCGTGGAGCAGGACGGCTCGGTGATCATCGACCTGGGAGCCAGAGTGGCCATCAAAAAGGTGACCATCCGGGTCACCAAGACCGCTGACCAGGGCAAGCTGGCCCAGATCGCCAAGGTGGAGTTCTTGAGCGACTTCGCCGAGCGTATCCCCGAGCCCCAGCTGTCCATCCCCACCGTCCTCAGCGTGTCCAACACCGAGAGCGACGGCCTGGGCTACAAGAACCTGACGGTCAATTGGAACCCCCAGCCCAATGTGACCGGGTACGAGGTCAACGTCAGCGGCCCGGGCTACAACAAGTCCGCCGTGGCCACCGGCACGACCCACACCTTCCAGGGCGACTCCTTCAACGGCACGGTAAAGTCCTTTGAGACCTATCAGGTAAAGGTCCGCTCGGTGAACGGCGACTGGCGCAGCGACTGGTCCCAGCCCTACTCCCACACCGTCACCTGCTCCAAGACTCCGCCCGCGCCCCAATACCTTACCGCCGTGGCGGCGGTCCAGTCCCTGAAGGTGAGCTGGAACTGCAAGTATGACGCCCAGTGGTTCACCCTTTACTATAAAGAGTCCACCGCCACGGAATATACCGCCGTGGAAAACCTGACCGTCCCCAGCTACACCATTCCCAACCTGACCGGCGGCGTGCGCTACACCATGTATGTGGTGGCCCACAACAAAAACGGCGCCAGCCCCAAGTCCCAGAACGCCGAGGGCGTGCCCCTGACCCCCACCGGCGTGGAGATGCCCAAGTATAAGCTCCTGAACGTCCAGGACGCTAACGGCGCCGCCATGACCCACATCGCCGCCATCACCGGCAACACCAGCAAGCCCCTGACCATCTTCGGCGCGGAGGACTGGAATGCCCTGATGGACAACGACCCCAAGACCTACTTGGAGATCCGGGACTGGGATAACGGTGTCAGCTACGGCGGCTTCTGCGGCCCGGAGGTCAAGCTGGACGGGGTATACACCTTTGACACCATCCGCTTCTCTCCCTACGAGGGCGAGCGGGTGGCGCAGTTTGACGCCAAGCTGGGCTACCGGGACGAGGCGGGCAAGCTGCAACTGGTCAACACCACCTTCAGCGCCAAGACCGACGCCCTGGGCCGGAAATACTATGAAGTGGTGGCCGACAGCCCCATCACCGCCGACCACTTCCAGTTGCGTACCCGGACCTTCAACACCGCCCCCATCACCATTGCCGAGATCAAGGTCTATCAGTATGACGACCTGGAGCACCAGGTGGCCGACCTCTTTGCCGACGATATGCGCACCGTGCTCAAAGACAGCGTCACCCGCGCCCAGATCGACGCGCTGGTGGAACGGGCCAACACCCCCGACAGCGTCAGCGGAGAACTCCATCCCCACCAGGCGATCATCCTGGCCGATCTGAACTACGCCCTGGAGCTGCTGGCCGACCGCTCCAAGCTGGCCGAGATCCTGCGGGTGGATAACCTGATCACCGCCAACGGCAACCCCGCCAATGGCTTTGCCCAGGCGCTGTCCGACTATCAACCTCTGGGCTTTGTGGCCGGGGCGGGGGACACGGTGGTCATCTACGTCTCCGATGCCGACGACAAGACGCCCCGTGGAAATTATGTAAACCTTAATCTCATTGCCACCCAGTACCATCCCCAGGTGTCCGCCTGGCAAAGCAGCGTCACCCGGCTGAAGGCGGGCCGCAACGAGGTGACCATTCCCAAGATCGGCTCCGACGCCACCGAGCGGGGCGGCTCCCTCTATTTGCAGTATACCGGCACCCGGGGCGGCAACCACTATGACGTTCGGGTATCCGGCGCTACCGCCATTCCCACCCTGCGGTTGGATGAGGTCACCGGGGCGGAGCGCACCGCCGCTATTAAGAATTATGTAAACGAACTGGAGACCTATGTCAAGACCGTGGAGGCCAAGCACAAGGAGCTGCACGAAGGCTCTGCCAACGACAATGTGAACCACTTTGCCTACGACGCCAGGAATTGCTTCCTCAACGCCACCGAGATCACCCTGGACAACATGATGTACTCCCTGCCGGCCACCGAGGTCTGGCGGGTCCTGTCGGGCTACCCTGACCCCGCCGGGCAGCTGGAGACGGCCATTGCCGCCATGGAGCAGCAGATCGACTACTTCTATCAGTTCAAGGGTCTCAACCGCGCGGCCACCGACCAGGACGCCTATCCCTTTACCCGCATGAACATCCGCTACCACCAGATGTTCACCGGGGCCTTCATGTATGCCGGCGGCAAGCACATCGGCATCGAGTTTGGCTCCACCGGGAGCGTGCTCACCATCTCGCCTCTGGTGACCGACGAGCGCGGCAAATATGTCAGCGGTAACCTCACCGGTTGGGGCGTGGCCCATGAGATGGGCCACTGCATCAACGCAGCGGCCTACCAGCGGGTGGAGGTGACCAACAACGTCTTCGCCCAGCTGGCCAAGACCGGCAGCGCCATTCCCTCCGAGACCAGCGCCAACTTCCGCACCTCCTACCAAAATGTCTACAAGGCCGTAGCCACCGGCACCACCGGCCATACCGGCAACCTGGCGGTGCAGCTGGCCCAGTACTGGCAGCTCCACCTGGCCTACGACAACGACTACGCCTACAAGGTCTATGACACCATCGAAGCCCAGCAGGCGGGGCTCTTCTACGCCCGGCTGGAATCCTATCTCCGCAACCGTGACAAGGCCAGCCCCGCCCTGCCTTCCGGTTCGGGTGGCGACCAGCTCTTCATGCAGGCCGCCTGCGCCGCGGCGGAGCGGGACGTGCTGGACTTCTTCACCGCCTGGGGCTTCCAGCCCGACTCCGCCACCGTGGCCTATGCCGCCAACTTCCCCAAGGAGACCCGGAAGATCCAGTACATCGACGACGACAGCCGCCTCTACCGTATGGAGGGCAAGAGCGGTATGTCCGCCGGTACGGTGGTCACCGCCGCCATTACCAACGCCACCGACCGGCGTATCAACGGTAACCGGGTGACCATCTCCCTGGGCAACACCAACACCAATGACGGTGCCATGCTGGGCTATGAGATCCGCCGAAACGGCAAGGTGGCGGCCTTTGTCACCGCTGATCAGCAAAGCTACACCGACGTCATCACCACCGAGAATAACAAGGCCTTTACCTACACCGTCACCGGCATCGACCGCCTGCTCAGCGAGACCGAGCCCCTGGCCCTGGGCGAGGTCAAGGTGTGCCACGACGGGGCCATCGACAAGTCCGGCTGGACCGCCCAGACCAGCATGACCTCTCCCAAGGACGCCGTGGTGGAGAAAAACGACGACGACCCCGAGAGCGGTGCTATGAACGGCAACACCGTCCCCGGTGTGGAGACCGTCTCCGCCATCACCGCCGCCCTGGACAACGACCCCGCCACCGTCTACTGTGGCCGGAGCGGCAGTCGTCCCACCGTGACGCTGGACCTGGGCGGGGTAGAGCAGGTCACCGCGCTGAAATTCACCCCCGCCGCCGAAGGCTATAGCGGCGACGCCGCCGGGGACCTGGCCCAGGCCGGCGATCTCTACAAGTACCGCCTGTTTGGCTATAAGGTGGAGGTCAGCCTGGACGGGACGAATTGGGAGACGGTGAAGGAGGGCGACGCCTATACCGGCAATGCCGCCAATCCGGCCAGCTGGGTGGAGCAGAGCGACGTGATCTACAACGCTGACGGCTCCTACACTCTCTTCTTCTGCAAGAAAAACGCCGACGGCGGTCTGGATCCCTTTATGTACACTTACGACGCGGCCTATCTCCGCCTCACCGCCACCAATATGTCCACCCTGGCCATTGCCGAGCTGGATGTGCTGGGGCCCACCAGCGACAATGTGGAGCTGATCGAGGCGGGCTATGGCAGACTGAGCGCGGCCTACAAAGCGGGTAAGTACCCAGACGGGTCCGACTGCGTGATCCCCGCCGGCGCGGTGGTGTTCTATGGCGCCTATAAGGGCGACCCCTCCTACAATGTGGTGTTGCTGAAGGATCAAAACGGCAAGGTGCTGGACGGCAGCCAGCTGATCTTCGCCGAGGTCCCCGCCAAGGGCGCTCTGGGAGAGACCAGCGATGGCCGCTGGTTCTTCTGGTTGGAGGATGTGGAGAAGACCGACAGCGAGGGAGACAAGTATAACGAGATGGACCAGCTGGCCGCCCTCACCACCGTCAAGGCCGAGCTCTACCGGGTCCAGGACGCCATGGCCCTCACCGGCCAGCGGCTCACCAGCACCTCCCTGACTATGACCCTGCCCCAGACCCTTCCCACCATCACCATTACCGAACAGGCCGCCCAGAGCGTGGCCTATGTCCCTGGCAGCGAGATGGTAAGGGTTGCCAAGGCCTACCAAGAGCCTACCCAGCGCCTGGCCCTGGAGGGCATCCCTGCCGCTTCTGGCTATTATGCCGATACCGGCGCGGCTGAGACGGCGGAGGCCTCCCTGGTGGCCCTGACCGCCGGCCAGGAGAAGGTACACTACGCCGCCCGGCCCGACAGCCTGGCCGTGGCCGCCCAGATCGATTTCACCGTTACCCCTGCCGCTGGAGCGGCCAAGCTGGTCCCCGCTGCCCAAACTGGACTCTACCAGGCCACCCGTCGTGACGCCGCTACCGGCAAGGCCATCCTCTACGCCGTGGCCCGGAGGGGCAACCTGAACAATGTGACTCTCCAGGGAGACTTTGACGCCATCGCGGCTCAGACCACCGTGGCTGCCAATGCCATGAAAGAGGCGGACAACCTTTACGCCATCCGGGAGCTTGCCCTGAGTGTCAGCGCCACCGCGGAGAAAAAGAACACCTCCGGCGGCAACCTTGGCGGCGGCGGTTCCGGCGGCGGCTCCGGCTCCGGCGGTGGCGGCGGTCTGACCCCCACCCAGCCTACCGAACCTGCCAAGCCCACCGCCAAGACTCCATTTGCCGATGTGGTGGAGAAGAGCTGGTATGAAGACGCGGTGGCCTACGTCTTTGATCAGAAGATGATGGTGGGTACCTCGGCGGATCGGTTCTCCCCGGAGCTGACCACCTCCCGGGCCATGATCGTCACCATCCTCTGGCGGCTGGAGGGCAGTCCCGCCGCCGCGGCGGACGCGGGCTTTACCGATGTGGTCGCCGACGCGTGGTATGGTTCCGCCGTGGCCTGGGCCAGCGGCAAGGGTATCGTCAACGGCATGGGCGACGGCATCTTTGCTCCCGACGCGCCCATCACCCGGGAGCAGATGGCCGCCATCCTCTACCGCTACGCCGGGACCAAGGGCCTGAACGTTCAGGCCGCCGGCGACCTCTCCGCCTTCTCCGATGTCGCCACCGTCAGCCCCTATGCCGTGGAGGCTATGGCTTGGGCCAACGGCGTAGCGCTCATCAACGGCATGGGCGACGGCGTCCTGGCCCCCCAGGGCAGCGCCACCCGGGCCCAGGCGGCCACCATCTTCTATCGTATGTGCACCACCCTTTTGAAGTAGATCAGCACAACCTTTTCCACCTATTTCAGAGAGGCGCTTCGGCGCCTCTCTTTTTTGCTGAAAATGGGGCATACTAACCCCGCCGAAAGGAGGGCTTTTATGCCAGAGCAGGATACCGTCCGACTGCTGCGCGAGTGCGACGCTGGGGTGAAGATGGGCGTCAGCGCCATCGACGAGGTACTGCCCCACGTCACCGATCCCGCCCTGCGGGAGAAGCTGGAAAATAACAAAGCCGACCACCAAAAGCTGGACCGCCGGCTCCAAGAGCAGCTGGACCGCTGCGGCGACGAGGGCAAGGAACCAAACCCCATGGCCAAGGGCATGAGCTGGATCAAAACAAATGCCAGGCTTGCCATGAAGGACAGCGACGCCACCATCGCCGATCTCATCACCGATGGATGCAATATGGGCGTTAAGTCGCTCCACAAGTACCTCAATCAATATGCCCACGCCAGTGCCGACGCCAAGGGCATTACCAAGGACCTGATCGACCTGGAGCAGCGCTTGACGCTGGACGTGCGGATGTACCTGTGAGCGGGGGAGCGTCTGCTTCCCTCATTGGCGGCCCTGGACCGGGCCGCCAATTTTTTTGTCCAGGGGGGTTGACATGAGGGATGGATGAAACTATAATAACATATGAACAAATGCTCATATGTTATTAAAAGGAGGGGGCACCATGGACGACAACACCGCGTATCTGCACGCCCGGGAGGATCTGGTGGCCAAGGTGAAGGAGGAGTTGCCGGAGGACGAGGTGCTGTATGACCTGGCGGAGCTTTTTAAGATCTTCGGCGACTCCACACGGGTCAAGCTGTTATACATTCTGTCTCTCAACGAGATGTGCGTCTACGATCTGGCCCAGCTGCTGGGGGTGACTCAGTCGGCGGTGAGCCATCAGCTGCGGGCCTTGAAAGCCAGCAAGCTGGTACGTTACCGCCGGGAGGGGAAGACGGTGTTTTACGCCCTGGCCGACGGCCACGTGAAGACCATTATGGACCAGGGCCTGGAGCATGTAGAAGAATAAGAAGCGGGCCGATTCGTATATCAAGGCCTTCCCCCTGCAAGGGGGAAGCCTGACAACAATACAACGCATGGAGGTAACTTCCCATGAAAAAAACCTATCCCATCGAGGTAGATTGCGCCGCCTGCGCGCTGAAGATGGAGGAGGCAGCCGGACACACCGACGGCGTAGCCGCCGCCAGCATCAATTTCATGACCCAGAAGATGACGGTGGACTTTGCCGAGGGCAGCGATCCCATGGAGACTATGCGGCGGGTGCTGAAGGCTTGCCGCAAGGTGGAGCCTGACTGCTCCATCGACTTCTGAAAAAGGAGGCGGGCCCTTGTGAATCGCAAGCAGAAAAAGACCCTGGGGCGTATTGTGGCCACGGCGGTCATACTGGTGCTTTTGCAGTTTTGTCCCGTAGAGGGCTGGGGTAGGTTCGCTTTGTACCTGATCCCCTATCTGCTCATCGGTTATGATATCTTGTGGAAAGCGGTAAGGGGTATTGTTCGGGGCCAGGTGTTCGACGAGAACTTTCTTATGGCCGTGGCTACCGTGGGGGCCTTTGCCCTGGCGGTATACAGCCGCAGCGGCGACTATCTGGAGGCTATCGCCGTCATGCTCTTCTATCAGCTGGGCGAATGGTTCCAGTCCTACGCCGTGGGCAAGTCCCGGAAAAACATCGCCCAGCTTATGGACATCCGGCCCGACTACGCCAATATAGAGCGGGAGGGCAGGTTGGAGCAGGTGGACCCGGAGGAGGTGGCCGTGGGCACGGCCATCGTGGTCCAGCCTGGCGAGAAAGTGCCCATCGACGGTGTGGTGACAGCGGGCAGTTCCACGCTAAACACCGCCGCCCTCACCGGCGAGAGCCTGCCCCGGGAGGTCTCGGCGGGGGACGAGGTGGTCAGCGGCTGCGTCAACCTGACCGGGGTGCTGACCGTTCGGACCACCAAGGCCTTTGGCGAGTCCACTGTCAGCAAAATTCTTGACCTGGTGGAAAACGCCTCCTCCCGGAAGTCCCGGTCGGAGGACTTTATCTCCCGGTTCGCCCGGTACTACACCCCGGCGGTGTGCGCCGCGGCGCTGGCGCTGTTTTTACTGCCGCCGCTGGTGGAGCTGGCCTTGGGCATGACAGCCCAGTGGGGCGTGTGGCTCTACCGGGCGCTGACCTTCCTGGTCATCTCCTGCCCCTGCGCGCTGGTGATCTCGATCCCGCTGAGTTTCTTCGCCGGCCTGGGCGGGGCCAGCCGCGCGGGCGTGCTGGTCAAGGGCTCCAACTATCTGGAGACCCTTTCCAAGGTGGACACGGTGGTCTTTGACAAGACCGGCACCCTGACCCTGGGCGACTTCGCCGTCTCCGGCGTCCACCACAGCCCCTTTACCGACGCCCAGGTCATCGAGTACGCCGCCCTGGCCGAAAGCGCCTCGGCCCACCCCATCAGCAAGAGCCTGCAAAAGGCCTACGGCAGAGAACCCGACCGCTCCCGGGTCTCTGACATCCAGGACGTCAGCGGCCAGGGCATTACCGCCACCGTGGACGGCCAGAGGGTGGCCGTGGGCAACGGCAAGCTCATGGAGGCTCAGGGCGTGGACTACACGCCCTGTTCCGGGGTGGGCACCATCGTCCACGTGGCCGTGGACGGCGCCTACGCCGGGCATATCCTTATCGCCGACCAGATCAAGCCCGGCGCCAAGGAGGCCCTGGCCGCCCTCAAGGCTACGGGCGTGGGTCAGACCGTCATGCTCACCGGCGACAACGCCGCCATTGCCCAGGCTGTGGCCGGGGAGCTGGGGCTGGACCGGGTATACAGCGGCCTGCTGCCGGCGGATAAGGTGAGCCGGGTAGAGGAGTTGCTGGCCCGGCAGGAGCGGGGGAGAAAGCTGGCCTTTGTGGGCGACGGCGTCAACGACGCGCCGGTGCTGGGCCGGGCGGACGTAGGCGTAGCCATGGGCGCGTTGGGTTCGGACGCCGCCATCGAGGCCGCCGACGTCGTTCTGATGGACGACGACCCCAGAAAGCTGGCCCAGGCCATCCGCATCTCGAGAAAATGCCTTGGCATCGTCTACCAAAACATCGTCTTCGCCCTGGGGGTCAAGGCCCTGTGCCTGGTGCTGGGGGCGGTGGGCATCGCCAATATGTGGCTGGCCATCTTCGCCGACGTAGGCGTCATGGTCATTGCTGTGTTAAACGCCATGCGCTGTTTAAAAGTGCCAAAATAAGCGAGAAAAAAGCGCCTCTTGCTGGAGGCGTTTTTTCTTTACAGGGACTGGTCCACCGTGATATAATCCCCTTGGACAAAAAATGGAAAGGGGGACGAGCCCATGCGGAAAACAAAGATCATCTGCACCATTGGCCCGGCCTGTGAGAATGAAGAGACGTTAGAGAAGATGTGCTTGGCGGGGATGAACGTGGCCCGCTTCAACTTCTCCCACGGCACCCATGAAGAGCAGCGGCGGAAGATGGAACTGGTGAAAAAGGTCCGCCAGAAGCTGGGGCTGCCCATTGCTATTTTGCTGGACACCAAGGGCCCCGAGTACCGCATCCGCACCTTTGAAAACGGCAAGATCGTTCTAAACGAGGGCGATCCCTTCACCTTTACCACCCAGGACATCGTAGGAAACCAGGGGTGGGTCAGCGTCAGCTATCCTGGCCTTGTGCGAGACCTATCGGTGGGAGATCAGATCCTGCTCAATAACGGCCTTGTGGTCTTCCGGGTGGACGAGCTTACCGACGACGAGGCCCGCTGCACCGTGGTGGTGGGCGGCGAGCTCTCCAACAACAAGTCCATGTCCTTCCCCAACAAGGTCATGAACCAGGTGTACTTAAGCGAGCAGGATAAGGCCGATCTGCTGCTGGGCGTGGAGAACGACATCGACTACATCGCCTGCTCTTTCGTCTCCCGGGCCCAGGATATTCTGGACGTGAAGGACTTCCTGTCCCAGCACACCGACCAGCACATCGGCATCATCGCCAAGATCGAAAACCAGTCGGGCATCGATAACATCGAAGAGATCTGCGACGTGTGCGACGGCGTGATGGTGGCCCGGGGCGATCTGGGTGTGGAGGTCCCCTTCGAGCGGCTCCCCGCCATCCAAAAGGACCTTATTTCCGCCTGCCGGATCAAGGGTAAGTTGTCCATCACCGCCACGGAGATGCTGGAGTCCATGATCCACTCCATCCGCCCCACCCGGGCCGAGATCTCCGACGTGGCCAACGCCGTCTACGACGGCACCGGCGCGGTCATGCTCTCGGGCGAGACCGCGGCGGGAGCGCACCCGGTGGAGGCTGTGACCACCATGGCCAAGATCGTGGAGGAGACGGAAAAGAGCATCAACTACAACAAGCGCTTTTGGGCCGCGGAGTTCCCCTTTGAAAATACCGTGGACGCCATCTCCCACGCCACCTGCACCATGGCTATCAACATCAAGGCCAAGGCCATCGTGGCCTGCTCGCTGTCGGGCATGACGGTGCGGATGATCTCCCGCTTCCGCCCGCCTACGGACATCGTAGGCCTGACCACCAACGAGCGGACCTGGCGGATGCTGGCCCTTTACTGGGCCGTCCAGCCCCAGATGTGCGAGGAGGTGCCCAGCACCGACATCCTGTTCTTCACCGCCAAAAAGCTGGTCAAGGAAGCCCTGAAGCTCCAATCCGGCGACGAGGTCATCATCACCGGCGGCATTACCAATGGTCTCTCGGGCACCACCAACCTCATCAAGGTGGAGACCATCTGAGCGAGCATTTGAAAACAGCAGAGACCGCCCCTCGGGCGGTCTCCATTTTTTGGGAACCTTTCCCCGGAGCCTTCGTCTAATTGGGCAGGATCGGGTCCAAATGAAAAGGAGGCTGATATCCATGAAAAACCGAAGCCTTGCGCGCTTTTTAGCTCTGTCCATGGCCTTGGTTCTGAGCGCCTGCGGCGGCAGTCCGGATCAGCTCAGCGGCAACTGGGCCCCCGCTGTGGACCAGGCCCCCATGTACGGCTATATGGCAGACGCAGCCGAGCCTGCCGGCATGCCCCAGGAGCTGCCCCAGGTGGAGCACAACACCGAGGAGTACAACCACATCACGGAGAATCCCTTCCTTTCAGCCCAGACCTCGCCCTTGTCCACCTTTGCCGCCGATGTGGACACCGCCTCGTACGCCAATGTCCGTCGGATGCTCCTCTCCGGTGACGATGTGCCTGCCGACGCGGTACGGGTGGAGGAGTTCATCAATTACTTCCACTACGACTATCCCCAGCCTGACGGGGACGCGCCCTTTGGCGTGTCCACCGAGCTGGCAGCGTGTCCCTGGAATGAAGACACCATGTTGTTGCGCATCGGCTTGCAGGCTACGGAGCCAGATTGGAACGCCATGCCCCGCTCCAACCTGGTCTTTTTGATCGACGTGTCCGGCTCTATGTACGACGCCGACAAGCTGCCCCTGGTGAAGAGGGCCTTTGCTATGCTGTGTGAGAATCTGCGGGCCGAGGACGTGATCTCCGTTGTCACCTATGCCGACGGCGACGCGGTGATCCTGGAAGGTGCCTCCGGTGGGGAGCCTCTGGCCATCCAAAGCGCCATTGAGGCCCTGGAGGCCGGCGGCTCCACAAACGGCAGCCAGGGCATCCAGCGGGCCTACGAGTTGGCCCAGAAGCACTTTATCCAAGGGGGCAACAACCGGGTGATCCTGGCCACCGATGGCGACCTGAATGTGGGCGTTACCAGCGAGGGCGCTCTTACCGACCTCATCGAAGAAAAGAAAGAGAGCGGCGTATTTCTCTCCGTTATGGGCTTTGGCATGGGTAACCTCAAGGACAACAAAATGGAGGCTCTGGCCGACCACGGTAACGGTAACTATGCATATATCGACTCTGCGCTGGAAGCCCGCCGCGTGTTGGTGGAGGAGATGGGCGGCACCCTCTTCACCGTGGCCAAGGACGTGAAGTTCCAGGTGGAGTTCAACCCTGCCACCGTCAAGGGCTACCGCCTGATCGGCTATGAAAACCGCCTCATGGCCGCCGAGGACTTTGCTGACGATACCAAGGACGGCGGCGAACTAGGCGCGGGCCACCGGGTAACGGCTCTATACGAACTGGCCAGTGTGGATTCCGCCATGGACATCCCCGGCGTGGACCTGAAATACCAGACCAGCCAGCCCACGGACAGCGGCGAGTGGTGCACCGTCAAGATCCGTTACAAGGCCCCGGACGGCGAGGAAAGCCGGCTTTTGGAATACCCCGTAGCGGGGGAACCAGGCCAGATGGGGCGGAACACGGCCCTGGCGGCCTGCGCGGCCCAATTTGGTATGCTGCTGCGGGACTCGGCATACAAGGGCACGGCGACTTATGCCGGCGTTTTGGAGCAATTAGAGGCCATTGCGGGCATCCACGACGATCCCTATACCGACGAGCTGTGCTATCTGGTCCGGCGCATGGTCCGGTAAGGGACAAAACTTTTTCTGGAAACGGCTGTGAATTGCTTGCAATTCACAGCCGTTTCCGTTAGAATGAAAGGGCGAAACAAGGAGGGACTGCACATGAGACAGTTTGAGACAAAGGTACAGGAGCTGAAGCACAGCGTCCTCCGGGAGACCGCCCGCCTGGCCTGGGAGGAAAAGCTGACCACCGGCGTGCTGGATATTCCCGAGCAGATCATCCCCGGCCCCGAGCCCAGCACCCGCTGCTGTATCTATAAAGAGCGGGCCATCATTGGTTCGCGCACCAAGATGGCCATGGGCGGCGACCATAGTAACCCCAATATTGTAGAAGTGCTGAGCATCGCCTGCGACGAGTGCCCTGTCACTGAGATCTCCGTAGGCCCCGCCTGCCGGGGGTGTCTGGCCACCCGTTGCGTCCACGCCTGCCCCAAGGACGCCATCACCATTGTCAACCACAAGGCCACGGTAGACCACTCCAAGTGTATCGTCTGTGGCCGCTGCGTGGAGGCCTGCCCCTACGGCGCCATTGAAAAGCACCAGCGCCCCTGCGAAAAGGGCTGCCCCGCCGGAGCCATCTCCATGGGCGAGGACAAGAAGGCCTCCATCGACTTTGGCAAGTGCATCACCTGCGGCACCTGTACATACCAGTGCCCCTTCGGCGCCATCATGGATAAGTCCAACATCCTCAAGGTCATCGACATGCTCAAAGCGGGCAAGAAGTGGGGCTTTGTGAACTACGCCATCCTGGCCCCCGCCGTGGCCGGTCAGTTCGCCCCCGCCCAGCTGGGCCAGGTGGTGGCCGGGCTGAAGGAGCTGGGCTTCGACAAGGTCAGCGAGGTGGCCTACGGCGCCGACCTAGTGGCGGCCACCGAGAGCGAGGAGCTGCTGGAAAAGGGGATGCTGGCCTCCTCCTGCTGCCCCGCCTTTGTCAGCTACGTGGAGAAGAACTTCCCCGATCTGGCCGAGACTCTGGTGTCCAAGACTCCCTCCCCGATGGTCATGCTGGGCCGCCACATCAAAGAGACCGAGCCCGAGGCCAAGGTGGTCTTCATCGGCCCCTGCGTGGCCAAAAAGCGGGAGTTCAAGCTGGGTAAAACCATGGCCGCCATCGACTGCGTCATCACCTTTGAAGAGCTATCCGCCCTCTTTGACGCTCGGGACATCGACATCGAAAACCTGCCCTGCGAAGAGCTGGAGGACGCCTCGGGCTACGGCCGGGGCTTTGCCGCCAGCGGCGGCGTGGCCGGCGCGGTGGTCCAGGCGCTGAAGGAAAAGGGCTCCGATTTTGAGGTCAAGCCCGTCAAGTGCAGCGGCATTGCCGAGTGCAAGGCGGCGCTGTTGAAGGCCAAGGCCGGGGTGCTGGACGGCAACTTCATCGAGGGCATGGCCTGCGTGGGCGGCTGTATCCTGGGCCCGGCCAACCTGATCCGCGGCCCCAAGAACAAGGGTGAGTTGGACAAGCACATCAAGGAGGCCGCCAAGCCCACCGTCCATGACGAGGCCCCAAAGCCCGCTGCCAAAAAGAAGACCCCCGCCAAGGCGGGCGCAAAGTAACAAATCGCGAAGGAAAGGGACGGCCCGTGGGCCGTCCCTTTTTATGTCCTGTTCACTTTTGCCGCTCCAGTTCAACGGCGATGAATTGTTTGGCGATGCGGGGGGTGCGGCCGGGGTGGCGCAGCTCCCACTGCTCGGCTTTGTGGCGCAGCTTCTCCCGCTCCATCTGTAGGCCGTAGACCTTGGCCAGGTCCTCCACCATCTGCCAAAACTCCGTGGGCGTCAGGGCAAAGTAGGCCACGCGCACGCCGAAGCGGTCGGCCAGGGAGGTCTTCTCGGCGATGGTCTCGCCCCGGTCGATCTCATCCCCGCTGCGGTCGGAGAAGTTCTGCTTGACCAGGTTTCGGCGGTTGGAGGTGGCGTAGACCACCACATTGTCCGGCCGCTTTTCCAGCGAGCCCTCCAAGATGGTCTTCAGCTGGGAGTAGGCCTTGTCGTCGGCGTCAAAGGCCAGATCGTCGATGAACAAAATGAACTTTTGGGGCCGCTTGTCTAAGAGCCGCACCAGCGTTGGGATGTCCCGCAGCTGGCTCTTTTCCACCTCTATGATGCGGAGATTTTCCATCCCCGGTTGGGTCAAGAGGCTCTTCACCGTGGCCGACTTGCCCGTGCCCGACTCGCCGTAGAGCAGCACGTGGTTGACCCAGCCGCCCTCCAGGAGGGCCAGGGCGTTGTCCCGCACCTGCTGGCGCTGCTGGGCGTAGCCCCACAGTTCCCAGGGCTGGGGGCTATCCGGCTCCGCGATGCCCCAGAGCTGCCCCTCCGACCACCGAAGGGCCCGGTACCGGGCGAACAGGCCGCAGCCGCTGTCTCGGTAGCTCTGGGTCAGTTTGGCGAAGTCGAAGCCCAGCCCAGCGCTCCACCGGGGCAGGTGGGCCAGGGCGGCCTGGAAGTATTCGGGCAGCAGTCCCTGGAGCTGGGCCACCAGGGCGTCCGGGTCCAGTTCAGCAGCGGCCTGAAAGGCCTCCACGTCCCGGCGCGCCACATTTTCCAGCGCCGCATCCTGCCCAGAGCGCTCACACAGCAGGCCATAGGGGCTGTCCTGAAAGCGCATGGCGTCCCACAGCCAGTCTCCAAGGCCCATATAGCCCTCGGTCTTCAGCTGGAAGAAGAAGTCGGTGTACGCCGCCAGGGCCTTTTCCCCCTCCCCGGCCACCAGGGCGTCCAGCAGCGCGCAAAAGCGCACCGGAACGCTCTGGGCCAGCAGGTGCCGATACGCCGAGACCGCCAGCAGCCCGGAGCGGACCTTTTGGATGCTTTGGTTGCTCACGTTCAGTTTTTCAGCGTGTCCGCCCAGACCTGGATCTTGGCGATCTTGGCCTGGCAGGCGTCGATGCTCTCGCCCTGGGTGAGGATGTAGACCTTCACCTTGGGCTCGGTGCCCGAGGGGCGGACGATGACGCTGGTGCCGTCGGAGAGCTCATAGCGCAGCACGTTGGAGCCGGAGAGCTCCATCTTGGAGTCCTTGCCGCACTCCACGCAGTGGACGCTGCCGTCCTTGTAGTCCTTCTGCTCCTTGACGGCGATACCGCCGATCTCCACCGGGGGTTTGGAGCGCAGGTCGGCCATGAGCTGGGCCATCTTCTTGAGCCCGTCCAGGCCGGGCATGACCAGGTTCATGGTCTTCTCCTGGTAGACGCCGTACTTGTCGTAGAGCTCCATCAGCGCGTCGTAGAGGGTCATGCCCCGGTCATAGTACCAAGCGGCCATCTCCGTGGCCACCAGCGAGGCGGTGACCGCGTCCTTGTCCCGGACAAAGTCGCCCAGCATGTAGCCAAAGCTCTCTTCAAAGGAGAAGACCACGCTTCCTTCGCCGGTGGACTCCAGCTTGTCCTTCTTCTCGGCCAGGAACTTGAAGCCGGTGAAGGTGGAGTAGCTCTTCATGCCGTTGACTTCGGCGATCTTGTGGGTCATGTTGCTGGAGACGATGGTGGTCAGAGCCACGGCGTTTTTGGGTAGGGTGCCCATGCGCTTTTTCGCGCCGATGATGTAGTCCAGCATCAAAACGCCGGTCTGGTTGCCAGAGAGGACGATGAACTTGCCGTCCTTGCCCCGGACCATCAGACCGATGCGGTCGGCGTCGGGGTCGCTGCCCAGGATAAAGTCCGCGCCCTCCTTGTTAGCCAGCTCCACGGCCAGCGCGAAGCCCTCAGGGTTTTCCGGGTTAGGCGAGGCCACGGTGGGGAAGTCGCCGTCGATGACCATCTGCTCGGGCACGGGGATGCAGTGCTTGATGCCCAGACGCTTCAGGGCCTCGGGGATGAGCTTGTGGCCGGTGCCGTGGAAGGGGGTGTAGACCATCTTGAAGCGGTCGGCCACCTTGGCCACCACCGCCTTATCCGTGGCCTGCTCCATGACCTTGGCAAGGAACTTCTCGTCGGTCTCCTGGCCCATGATGGTGACAAGACCCGCCTTCACGGCCTCGCCAAAGTCCATGCGCTTGATGGAGGTAAAGAGGTCCAGCTCACCCATCTTCTTAGCGATGGCATCGGCGTGGTGGGGGGGCAGCTGGGCGCCGTCCTGCCAGTAGACCTTATAGCCGTTATACTCCTTGGGGTTGTGGCTGGCGGTGACGTTCACCCCGGCGATGCAGCCGTATTCCCGGATGGCGAAGGACACCTCCGGCGTGGGCCGCAGGGCGTCAAAGATGCGGCTGGGGATGCCGTTGCCCGCCATGACGGCGCAGACCTCCTCGGCAAACTCCCTGCCGTGGTTGCGGCAGTCGTGGCAGACGGCCACGCCCCGTTTCACCGCCTCGGGACCCTCGGCCAGAATGACCTCGGCAAAGGCCTGGGTGGCGTGGCGAATGACGTGGATGTTCATCTGATGAAGGCCCACGCACATGGTGCCCCGCAGTCCGGCGGTGCCGAAGTCCAGGGGGGCAAAAAAGCGGGACTCGATCTCATGGTCGTCGTTTCTGATCGCCTCCAGCTCGGCCTTTTCCTCGGCAGAGAGAGCGGGGGAGTGGAGCCACTGTTCATAAGTATCACGATAGGACATAGGAAATGACCTCCGTTCATAATATGGTAGGGTAATTCTACCATATAAACGGCGGCCATTCAAGAGGTTTTTGGATATTTTCAACGATTGATCAAGCGCGGCCCCGGCAGCTGCCGGGGCCGCGCCTTGGTGTTCAGCGCAGCTGGATATAGTCCTCCACGGGGCCGGTGGCCTCATAGAAGCGGCTGTAGGGCAGCGGGCCACCGCCCATGGGGGCCCATAATGGAAATGACATCACCGCGCCTCTGGCGGGAGGTCCTCCTCGTCCGGCCCGGCGGCGGGGGCGTCCAGTAGCTCCCGAGCCTGATCCAGATAGGAAACGGGGACATACAGTTCGATCCCAGCGGTGACGGCACGGCCCAGCATGAGGTTGAGGTATCCGCCCAGGCCCGGCCGCTTGGCGAGGTAGGGGATGCCGAAACTGGTAAGCATGGAGCAGAGAATGGACACGTCGCCGGGTACGTCTGAACCCGACAGGAGCAGTGTGCCCTTTTCCGGCTCGCCATCCGCTCCCACGGGCCAGTTTTGCAGCAGGTCATATTCCATATCGCCGCCTCCTATTTATGGTATGGGGAACCTCGGCTGATCTGAAAGCTCCGGTAGAGCTGCTCCAGCACCATGACCCGGGCCAGGTGATGGGGGAAGGTCATGGGGGACATGCTGAGCCGGTCGTGGGCCTCTCGTTTGAGGGCATCGTCCAGTCCATAGCTACCGCCGATGAGGAACACCAGCCCCTTGGCACTGCCGTCGGCCCATACGTCCTCCCGGAGCTTGGCGGCCAGCTCCTCGCTGGAGCGCATGCGCCCCTCTACGCACATGGCGATAACATAGGCGTTTGGCGGCAGCTTGACCCGGATGGCGGCGGCCTCCTTTTTCAAGGCGGCGTCAATGAGGGCGGGGGAGGGATCGGCAGGCAGCTTCTCCTCGGCAAGCTCGGTAATAGTCAGCTTACAAAAGGCCCCCAGCCGCTTTTGATACTCAGCGCAGGCGTCGGCGTAGAACCGCTCCTTCAGCTTGCCCACGCAGATGAGTTGAACGTTCATGTCACACCTCCACGCGCAGACCGTTAGAGAACACCGGGGCCACCTCGACGCGGGTATCGAACCCTGCCAGCGCCTGCTCTACCGCCTGACGGGCCAGGGCGGGGGAGTTGTTCTGCTGGGACAGGTGAGCCAGCACCACGGTGTGGGCCCCGTGCTGGGCGGCAAGGGCGCACAGCGCCGCGCCGTCCTCGTTGCACAGATGTCCCTCCGGCCCGGCCACCCGCCGCTGGAGCGGGTAGGGATAGGGCCCGTTATGTAGGCAGTCCAGGTCGTGGTTACACTCGACGACCGCCACCGCGCAGCCCTTGACCCCATCCTCCACGGCGCCGGTCACTACGCCCAGATCAGTGACGATACAGGCGCTCTTGCCGGTGGCCTCTGTGAAACGGTAGCCCACTGACCCCGGCGCGTCATGCCGGGTGGGGATGCCCAGCACCGTCAGCCCTGCCAGTTCAAAGGGCTTTCCGGCCTGGAGTGTGCGGGCGCGGTGGGCCATAGCGTAGCGGTAGCAGAGCTGCTGGTGGGCGGGGGCAGTGGCGTAGATGGGAAAATCCGTATGCTTGAGCAGGATCTCCAGCCCGGCAGTGTGGTCCCGATGGGGATGGGTGATGACCGCGGCGGTCAGGGCTTCCAGGCTCACATTCCAGTGGGCCAGACAGGCGGCCATGCGGCGGCAGGACAGCCCCGCGTCCACCAGGATGTGGGCGTCGCCCTGGGAGATCAAAGCGCAGTTGCCCGTAGAGCCGCTGGCAAAAATGGTGATGTACATGGCTTCCTCCTATGAAAAAAGCGGCGGCAAATGCCGCCGCTCAAACGCGATCTTGGCGGGTGGTCGCTCAGCCCGCGTTGGGTTGAGCGACCTCCTCGGGGTCGGGGGTGTCGATGACCTTGATCTCCGCGCCTACGCCGCTGAGCTTGCGGACGATGTCCTCATAGCCCCGCTCGATGTGGTAGACAGAGTCGATCTCCGTCACGCCATGGGCGGCAAGGCCCGCGATGACCATAGCGGCTCCGGCCCGCAGATCGCAGGCCCGGACCGGCGCGCCGGTAAGCTGGCCCACGCCCTCGATGACGGCCACCTTGCCGTCCACCTGGATGTGAGCGCCCATGCGGCGGAATTCGTCCACATAGCGGTAGCGGTTGTCCCAAACGCCCTCGGTGAGTACGCTGGTGCCCTCAGCCAGACAGAGACACGCGGCGATCTGGGGCTGCATATCCGTGGGAAAGCCGGGGTAAGGCATGGTCTTCACGTTGGCCTTGTGGAGTTGGCCGGTGCTGCGGACCAAAAGGGCGTCGTCTTCTTCAATGATGTCCACGCCCATCTCCTGGAGCTTGGCGGTGATGCACTCCAGGTGCTTGGGAATGACGTTGTTGATGCGCACCTCGCCTCCGGCAGCGGCCACGGCGGCCATATAAGTGCCCGCCTCGATCTGGTCGGGAATGATGGAGTAGGTCCCGCCGCTGAGGCGGTCCACGCCCCGGACCTTGATCACATCGGTGCCCGCGCCCCGGATGTCGGCCCCCATGGAGTTGAGGAAGTTGGCCAGATCCACGATGTGGGGCTCCTTGGCGGCGTTTTCAATGATAGTCATGCCGTCGGCCAGGGTGGCGGCCAGCATGATGTTCATGGTGGCGCCCACCGAGACGATGTCCAAGTAGACCTGGGCGCCCTTGAGGCGGCCGCCCTTGGCCTTGGCGCTGATATAGCCGCCCCGGACGTCTACCTCCGCTCCCATGGCGGAAAAGCCTTTGATATGCTGGTCGATGGGCCGACCACCCAGATCGCAGCCGCCGGGAGGGGGCACCTGGGCCGAGCCAAAGCGCGACAAAAGCGCCCCGATGAGATAATAGCTGGCACGGATCTTACGGGCCAGATTATCCGGGACGCTTTGATTGCGGATATGGGAACAGTCGATATCGACGGTGGTGCGGTTGACGGTGCGGACCTCCGCACCCAAGTCCTGCAAAATATTCAGGATCAGCGTCACATCGCTGATCTGGGGGATGTTTTCGATGCGGCAGACCCCATCCACCAAAAGGGCGGCGGGGAGGATGGCCACGGCGGCATTCTTCGCGCCGCTGATCTCAATTGTACCGGAAAGGGGACGCCCGCCGGTGATCACATATTTTGTCAATGTTATAACCCTCTATATCCAGGGCCTGTCATACCCTGGGGAAATCTACCCGCCGATCCGAAACGGCGCCCTTGAAGGAGGGCAGAGCGGCAGGTGAATGTAATGCGAAGCCATTTGTGTGGTAGCTTATATACCACATATAGTATACCACACATCTGAGGAAAAACAAGACAAAAATGAAATTTTTGAAAATTTTTTGCAAATCCCACAAAAAGAGGGAACCATTTTGAAAAATCTCCGTAATCGCCGTCTAGCCCCGGCTGACCACGCCGGTAAGGGCGTTGACAATATAGGGATTGGTGTCCGTTTCCAGCCGCAGTACCGGCGTCAGGCGCAGGACGCCGGTGGCGTCGGTGGACAATACATAGCCCTGGGCGGCGGAGCGGATGGCGGTGCAGGCGTCGCCGGAATCGATGATGCCCGAGCGAAAGCGCACCAGCAGCGTGGCCATAGACAAGCACTCGCCCTGGGAAGGGTCGGCCGCAGGCTGGCCCACAAGGCGGGAGCCGTGGATGGAGCGCGGCTGGCCGTCCTGATACCAGACCCGAAGGGCGCAGGAAAAGACGGGGCGGTCGCCGCAGCTCTGTACCAGGGTCAGCGCATCACCCTCGGCGGCGGTCTCCTGGCCGGTGAGGACACAGGGGAAGCCCAGCTGCCGGACCAGATCCTGGGCGTGGGCGGCCAGGTCCTGATCCTGGGGTACGGGATAAGCGCCTTCGGAGAAGGTGACGCCAATGCCGCCATCGGCCCGGACTTCGGCGGAGCCCAGGGGTCCGGTGTAGAGGGACACAAGGCCCCGCTGGGTCAGAGTGGTGCCCTGGCCCAGAAGGTCGGTGAACTGCTCCAGCTCCTCCTGGGCATCCCGGGTCAAGGTCATGGGCTGGGAGAAGTCATCATCGGGAATATCCGAAAGGTCCACCGAGATGCCCCGCTGCTCCAGCAACTCCACCGCGTCGGCCAGGGCCTGGCGGCGGTATTGATGGGTCTCGACGCGCTGGAAGATGGTCAGGCCCAGAAGCAGCGCGTTGGTGATGAGGAGGATGAGGAGGATGATGTTTTTCAGCTTTGCGCTTTCCATGCCCTCAGGCCTCCTTTTCCCGGACGGCCCAGAAGGGGGAGAGGGACTGGGCCGCGCCATTATCGTCGTAAAACAGCTCTAAGCTCTGCTCCACGGAACCGGGCAGGGCCGCGGCGGCCTGCTCCTGGGGCAAAAGCAGCACAGACTGCTCCTCCAGCACCGTGTAGTTCCGGGGCTTGAGAGTAAAGGCGGTAATGGCGCCGTTCTCTACGGTGAACTGGGCGCACCAATCCTCGCCGTGGATCAAAATGGCGGCGCCCCGGTAGGCGTAGCCATAGCGGACCACAGTGGCGCCGCCTTCGGTGCGGACCTGCCGCAGCGTCAGCCGAGCGCTACCGCCCAGCGCGCCCACAGTTTTCTCCGCCAGGGCCCGGGTAGCGTCCACCGGGTCCGTCGCCTCAAAGCGGATCTGGGAGTTATCGGACCGTCTGTATGTGAGCTGGCCTGCTATGCCGATGCGCAGGGTCTCGCCGCTGTCGGTGATGGCCCAGCCGCCGGTGATGTCGTAGAGGGGGTTGGTCTGGGGGTGGAAGGACAGAGTCTGCAAAAGCTGGCGCAGGGTCTCGCTGGGCTGGGCGTCAGTCCCCGGCGTCACCGGGTCCTGGACGGCCAACTGCGGGAGACTGGGCGTGCCGGGCAAAGTCAGCGTGTCGGAGCGGAGAGGACGGTAGCTGGCGTCCTCCATGGCAAAGCGGGCGCCGTTGGGGGAGCAGAGGTCAAAGAGGTCCTCCAGAGCGCCAGACAGGTCGGCGTTCAGTGCGCAGGCCCACAGGCCGTCGGATTGATCCCGGAAGTAGAGCACATCGGCGGTGACGCACAGCTGCTTGGCCTGAAAGCCGGCCAGCGCAGAGCGCTCCTGACCGGAGAGCCAGCGCGCCAGGGAGTCCAGCGGCATGGGGCCGGGATATTCGCAAAATACGCCCGGATCGGTAAGGGCCTTCAGCCAGCCTGAGCGGCTGGAGTGCAAGGGGGTGTCCGCCGCGCTGAGGGCCTCGGCCAGCAGGGCGGAGACCTGGGTATAGCCCTCCTGGTCCTCCTGGTGGTACAAAACGCCGTAGCGCCCCTCGTCCCAGGTGACGGCAAAGGCGGCAGGTCGAATGGTCAGGTCGGAGAAGGAGGTCGAGGGCACGGCGGCGTCAGGCTCCGTGGCGGCAAAAAGGGTCTGAGCCTGCCGGGAAAAGAGGACCCGGCTAGCCAGATAGACCGCCGAGCAGGTCAAAAGCAATATGAGAAGGCTCTTGGCGCCCTCCCACAATCGGCGGCGTTTTCCCCTCATGTCTCCGGCCCTCCTATGGGCAGCTCCAGCCGCAGGCGAAGGCCGGGACCGTCCTTATCCACTAAAGCCAGCGTACCGTGGTGACGGTCCACGATCTCCTTGGCGATGGAGAGGCCCAGACCCGTGCCGCCGGATTGGCGGGAGCGAGCCTTATCCACCCGGTAAAACCGCTCGAAGATGCGGTCACGGTCGGCCTCGGGGATGCCGATGCCATCGTCGTCCACCTCCAGCCAGACTGTGTTCTCACCCTTGCCCACCGTCATGGCGATGTGGCCGCCGTCGGGGGTGTATTTGATGGAGTTGGAGACGATGTTCATCATCACCTGGACGATGCGCTCCCGATCACCCACCACCTGGGGAAGACGGCGGGGAGACTGGAGGGTCAGGGTGTGGTGATGGCGCTCGGCGTCCAGACGGACCGCCTTACAGACGTGTTCGGTGGCCTCCAGAAAGGAGAAGGGGGCGAAGTTGAGCTCACCCCGGCCGGAGTCGAAGCGGGAGAGGGTCAAAAGGTCCTGAACGATGTGGGTCATGCGGTCGGTCTCGCTGAGAATGATCTTAAAGAAGCCCTGACGGGTGTTCTCCGGCAGGTCGTCTCCGCTGTCAGCCAGGGTCTCGGCGTAGGTGCGGATGTTGGTCAGAGGGGTACGCAGCTCATGGGAGACATTGGCCACGAACTCCCGCCGCAGTTCCTCGTTGCGGCGCTGCTCGGTGACGTTATGGAGTACTACCAGCACGCCCGAGTCCGGACTTTCCTTGTCAAAGGGGGCCAGGGTCAGTTCCAGATATTTCCCCTCGTCTTCCCAGGCGCCGGTGAGGTAGCCGGGCTGGCCGTCTACGGACAGAATGTCATAGAAGGGGGCCACGTCGGCAAAGAGGTCGTCGTAGCTGGTATCCTGGCCAATGGTCCGGCCCAGCAGTTCAGAGGCAGCGGGGTTGGTGTGGATGACCTTGCCCCGGTGGGAGAAGGCCACCACGCCGTCGGTCATGTGCAAAAACAGGGTGTCCAGCTTGTGGCGCTCGTTTTCTACCTGGGCAATGGTGGTGCGCAGCTGCTTGGCCATGGTGTTGAAGTTGGAGGTGAGCACGCCGATCTCGTCCTTGCCACCCACCTCGATCTTTTTGGAGAAGTCGCCCGCGGCCACCTGTCGAACGCCGTCGGTGAGACGCTCGATGGGGGTGATCATAGTCTTGGAAAGCAAAAACGATAGCAGCACCGAGATGGCAAGGCCAAAGACCAGAGCTTCCAGGATCAGCGTAAAAAGCTGGTCGCTGAGGCGCTGGGAGGTCTGGCGGTTATCCAGAATATAGATGATATATCGTCCCTCGCCCCGGGTGATGGGGATGGCCACGTCCATATAGTCGGCGGTGGGGTCGCTGGCATAGCCCTCCGAGCCCAAAAGGGCGGTGGAGAGGTTGGGGGTGACGGTGAGCTGGGATTGGCTATCGTCGGAGGTGGCCAGGCACGCACCGGTCTCGCCGTCCAGGATGTAGTAGTTCCTGGTGCGGCTGTCCACCCCTAAGGGACCCACATAGGAGCGTAAAATGGCCTGGATCTTCTCCGGCGCGTCGGTCTCGCCGGGCTCGGTGGCGGTCACGTCCCGGACGAATTGCTCATCGGTGAGGACGGTGGACATCTTGGAGTAGAAATCGTCCAGATAGAAGGCGGTGACCGAGTTCATCAAAAAAGCGCCCACTACCGTCATCAGCGCTACGATGAGCAGCACCATGATCAGCACCATTTTCATATGCAACGAGCGAAGCAAGACCTCACCGCCTTTCGTGTTATCCCAGAGCGGGCCTATAGCAGGCTCAATCGGTATGCTGGGAGTTAAAGTAGTAGCCCACGCCCCGGCGGGTCATGACGAACCGGGGCTCGCCGGGGTCGTCCTCCAGCTTCTCCCGCAGCCGCCGCACGGCCACGTCCACGCCCCGGACATCGCCCACATAGCCCTCGTAGTTCCAAACGTGCTCCATCAGCGCCTCCCGGGAGAAGACCTTGTCAGGGTTGGCGCAGAGGAAGGAGATCAGCTCAAATTCCCGCTGGGAGAGGTCCACCAGCACGTCGTCCTTATAGCAAGCGGCGTTCTCGCTGTCCAGCCGGATGCGGCCCAGGCGAAGGCCCTGGCGGTCGTCGACAGCGGCCCGGGGGACCATGTCGCCCCGGCGGATGTTGCTCTTGACCCGGGCCATCAGCTCCCGGACGGAGAAGGGCTTGGTGATATAGTCGTCCGCACCCAGCTCCAATCCCCGGACCTTGTCGGATTCCTCCTCCCGGGCGGTGAGCATCAAAATAGGCACGGTATCCCCGTCGTCCCGCAGCGTCTTGCAAACGTCAAAGCCGTTCATCTTGGGTAGCATCAGATCCAGCAAAATGAGGTCGGGCTTCTCGCTCCGGGCCAGGTCCAGCCCGGCCTGTCCATCATAGGCCGAGAGGACCCGGTAGCCCTCCCGCTGGAGGTTAAAGGCCAGGATGTCTACGATGTTGGCCTCGTCCTCTACCACTAAAACGGTTTTCTCCATCCCGGGAAACCTCCTTTTCTATTTGCTCGCTTCCGTCTCCAAAAAACGCTTGACCTTCAAGATAAGCGCGATGGTCTTGCCGTCTCGCAGGGTGCCGTCCATCACCTGGTCCAGAAGATCGTCCAGACGGAGACGCTCGCACTCTAAAAATTCGCCCTCGTCGGGGTGGGCCGCGCCGGGGCGCAGGTCCCGGGCAAAGTAGAGGTGCAGCCGCTCGTCGGTGTAGCCGGGGGTGGGGTAGAATAGACCCATGTCGTGCCATTCACCGGCGGTGAAGCCCGTCTCCTCGCTGAGCTCCCGCTGGATGGCGGCAAAGGGGTCCTCCCCGGGCTCCAGCTTGCCCGCGGGCAGCTCGGTGATCACCTCGCCGTAGGGGTAGCGGAACTGCCGCACGACGCTGACAGTGCCGTCGCTGTGGAGCGGCAGCACGCACACGCCGCCGGGGTGCCGGACTACCTCCCGCACTGAGCGCCTACCGCCGGGCAGCTCGATCTGGTCCACCTCCAGCCGCAGCAGCCGCCCTTGAAAGGCACATTGACTCTCCAGGGTCTTTTCCGCCAGTTCCATGCTGTTACCCCCCTAATAAATAGCCGTACAGCCCAAAGCTGTACGGCTATTATATCACGATTCCTTTCAATTGAAAAGGGCTTTCATTCCATGCCGTACCATTCCAGCACAGACTGGACCATGCCCTCTACGATCTTGGCCTGATAATCCGCGCTGGCCAACTTGGCGTCCTCGTCGGCGTTGGTCATAAAGCCCATCTCGATGAGGACGCTGGGCACCTCGGAGAAGTTGAAGCCGGTCAGGTCGGTACGCTTGACCGTGCCCCGGTTATAGGCGCCGGTCTGGGCGGCCACGGCGTCTACCATCAGCTGGCCCAGACGGACGCTCTCGTCCTGGATCGAGGGCGTGCCCAGCAGATCGCCGGAGGGGACCAGGACGCAAACGCCGTGGATAGAGCGGTCGGTAGAGCCGTCGCAGTGGATGCGGATGGCCACGTCCGCTCCCGCTTTGTTGGCGATCTCACAGCGCTCGATGCCGCTGATGGTCATCTTGCTCTCAGTGCGGGTCATGACCACCGTGGCCCCCAGCTCCTCCAGCCGGTCCCGCAGGGCCAGGCCCACGGCCAGATTCACCTTTTCCTCCGTAGCGTGCTTGCCCTGGGTGCCGGTGGAGTAGAGGCCCTTCTTCTGATTGGAAAGGGGAGAGACGAGCTCGGTATAGCCCTTGCCGGTCAGGGGCGTGACGCAGTGGCCCGGGTCTATACAGATGAGCTTGCCTGAAAGGGACAGACCCTCCACCGCCTCGCCCCGGAAGGGCAGGGTCACTTCCACCGGCTCGCCGGTGTCCTTGCCGATGAGGACGGTAACAGGCTCAGGGGTAGGGGTGGGCTCCGGCGTCGGTTCCGGCGTGGGCTCCGGGGTAGGCGCGGGGATGGGAGTGGCCGTCTCCGCGGGGATAGGCGAAGGACTGGGCGGGACCTCCTCCTTGCCGCCAAACAGTCCACAGCCGGATAAAAACAGGCATAGAGCGGCGCCCATCACTGCAAACTGCCTTACCATCCCATCCGCTCCTCGTAGGCCTTGATGGTGTCCACATTGGCCCGTTCATATTGGTTCATGTCCTGGGTGCCAAAGGTGTTGACGTTCACATTGGGGTTTTCGAAGTACCAGTTCTTGGTGCTGAAATAGTTCCGGAACTTCTCCATGGTGAAGGAATAGCCGTGGCGGGCGTAGATCTCGTTGCGGATGAGCTTGACCTCCTCTTCGCTAAAGGGGTAGAGGTCAGACTCGGTGATGTACTGGCTGTCGGTGGGCAGGATGTAGCCATCGGGGTCGGTAAAGGGATCGGTGACTTGGGGCGCGGCGTCGATGACCCAGGAGCGGTCGCCGTCGGTGGTGAAGAGGCTGGAGACGCCCGACTCAGAGACGGTGACGCTGTCGCCGGAGGGGGAGTAGAAAAACTCGATGAGACGCCCGCCGTAGTTGATGGTGAACCGGTTGGAGCTGGGCAGGGGGATCAGGGTGGACACGTCCAGGCTGCTGTAGTAGGTCTTGTAGATGGAGAGCTGGTCGTCGGTGGTGGCAAGCTCCAATGTGGAGCCGGTCTCCTGGGCGCAGTAGTAGACGCCGTTCATGTCGCTGGCGTCAAAGCTGCCTGCGGGTAGGGCGTCGGGCGCGTCGATGGCGTCCGTGACGGCGGGATCGTCGGATGCTTCAGGGGCCGCGTTGTCTTTGTCGCCCAGCAGCAGGAATACCACCAGCACGATCGCCGCTACCGCCAGCACTGCCACTGCCACGATCAGGGCGATCACGCCGCCGCTGATCTTCTTCTTGCCCGCCGTCGGAGCCGTCGGTGCCGGCGTATAAGCGGGCGTGGGCGCGGGGACGGGAGTAGGTATGGGAGCAGGCGCGGGCGCGGAGGCAGGCGCCGGAGTCTGGTCCAAGGCCGCGCCGCACTCGGTGCAGAATTTAGAACCGTCCTTCAGCTCCTTGCCGCATTTGGTACAGAACATAAAATTCCTCCTCTTATCTCGTCTCGCGAAAAACCATCAACCCGGAGGCCAGGTCACCGCAGCGTTCAGAAAACTTGCCGGTGGCAAGTTTTTAGCGTAGGCCCCGGCGGCTGTGCCGACGGGGTGGCGGTGGCAGGACCATACTCAGCCCGGAGGCCAGGTCATGTCTCTCCCGCTCAAAACGTGGAAATGCAGATGTAGCACGCTCTGCCCGGCCTGGGCGCCGATGTTGCTCACCACCCGGTAGCTGGCAAGGCCCAGGTCCTTGGCCACCTTGGCGATGACGGTGAAAATGTGGCCCACGGTGGCGGCGTTACTTTCGTCCACCTGGCTTACCGACTGAATGTGCGTTTTGGGAATGACCAAAAAGTGGGTGGGCGCCTGGGGATCGATGTCGTAAAAGGCGTAGCACAGCTCGTCCTCATAGACCTTCTTGCTGGGGATCTCCCCCGCGGCGATCTTGCAAAACAGACAATCAGACATGCCAATGACCTCCTTTTGGATAGAGACAGTATAACACAGCTTGCCCCATTTGGAAAGGGCCAGAAGTGCGGTAGGGGAAATTTCTCGAAAAAATGTAAAGTGCACTTGACATTTTGGTCGGGGTGTGCTATGCTCACAGATGTAAAGCGCACTTTACATATTTGGGGAGGTGACCCTGTGGACAACCGCATTGCCCAGCTCCGCCGGCAGCGGGGCGTTTCCCAAGCGGAGCTGGCCCAGGCGGTGGAGGTGACGAGGCAGACCATTATCTCGCTGGAGAGTGGCCGCTATAACGCCTCCCTGGTCCTGGCCCACAAGCTGGCCCGGTATTTTGAAACGACCATTGAGGACATTTTTATTTTTGAGGAGGAGTGACTATGGCGCTCATAAAAATGATTGGCGGAAGGGACTATGTTCAGCGGTTGAAAAACCAACTGCTGGCAGCCGTTGGCCTGCTTGTGGTAGGCGTGGTGGGCATCGTGTGCTACTTTACCCTGGTGCCGGACAGCGGGCTCTCCGAATTTGCCCAGGGCTTTTACATCGGCGGCGCGGCGGGCGTTACAGCGGGGGCGGCCATCACCCTGGCCCGCTGCGTGTACCTGCTGAAAAACCAGGAGGCCCGGCAGAGGGCCAAGGTGAAGGATACCGACGAGCGCTCCCAGACCATTATCCACAAGAGCTTTGCCATCGCCGGCGGCGTGACCTTTTTCACCAGCGCGGCGGCGCTTTTCGTGGTGCTGCCCTTCAGTCAGGCGACCTTCTGGGGCGTACTGGGGACCATGGCCTTGTTTGGCGTCACCTTCGCCGTGTCCAACCTGATCCTGGAGCGGCGGATGTAAGGGCGCGACGACCCTTGCCCGTCATCATACCCGCAACAAAAAAGCGTCTGGTCAAACGACCAGACGCTTTTTGTTTACTGATTGGGCACCACGGCGAAGAACTCCAATAGGCCGTCGGTGTCGTTGATAAGACTGTGGGCATGGCCCTTGGGGCAGTAATGGCAGTCGCCCGGCTTCAGTGGTTCCTCGCCGTCGTCATAGCGCACCTTGCCCGTGCCCGAGAGGATATAGATGATCTCGCTGCTGGTGGCGTGGGTGTGGTAGCCGATGGAGGAGTGGGGCTCCAGCACGCCGCGCATGATCTTGCCCAGTTCGTCTACCCGCATTTTGGCCCGCAGGGTCCCCTCGCCGTCCAGAAAGCGGGGGAGGACAGTTTCCTCCATGGCGTGGAAATCTAACAACATAAAGACGCTCCTTTCAATCGGGCTTGAATTGATTGGCGACCGGATCGTAGGTGAAGCCCACCTCGGCCAAAGCGCCCACCAGCGCGCCTTGCTCAGCGTCCAACGCGTCACAGAGACTGTCCAGATCGGGACACTGGTCTCTCAGCTTGGTGTTGACCAAGCTGAGCAGGATATAAGGGTCTTGGGGAAGCACGATCAGACCTTCTTCCTTAGCCCAGCTTCATGGACACAAAGTTGTCCACCATGGCCAGGGCGTTGTCGACCATAAGAGGATCTTTTCCGCCGCCCATGGCGGACTGGGGCTTGCCACCGCCCGAGCCGCCGGCAATGGCGGAGACCTGCTTGACCACGTCACCGGCCTTGACGCCCAGCTTCACGGCCTCATCGCCGCAGACGGCCAGGAAGGTGATCTTGCCGTCGTTGACGCAGGCCAGCACGGCGCAGAGCTTGGGGTCCTTATCCCGGAGCATATCGCCCATCTGGCGGAGCTTGGCGCCGTCGGCGTCGGGTACGGTGGCGGTGAGGACCTTCAGGCCCTTGACCTCATGGGCAGAGAAGAGGATGCGCTCGGCCTCTCCGGCGGCGGCCTGGGATTTATACTTGTCGATGGTGTGGCGCAGTTCCTTGAGCTCCTCGGTCACTTGCAGGGCCTTCTCCCGCAGCTCGGCGGGCTTGGCTTTCAGCGTGGCGGCGGCCTCAAAAATGAGCTGCTGGTTTTGGTTCATGACCTCCAGGGAGACAAGGCCGGTGGTGGCCTCGATACGGCGCACGCCGCTGGCCACGGAGAACTCCGACTCGATGCGGAACAGGCCGACCTTGGCGGTGTTGTCCAGATGGGTGCCGCCGCAGAACTCCACGGAGAAGGCGGCCTTGTCGCCGGCGGCCTGGCCCATGGACACCACCCGCACCGTGTCGCCGTATTTCTCGCCGAAGAGGGCAATGGCGCCCTTCTCCTTAGCCTTTTCAATGGGCAGTACCTCGGTCTCCACCGGATAGCCCGCCAGGATCGCGCCATTGACCACCGTGACCACGTCGGCCAGCTCCTCGGGAGTCATGGCGGAGAAGTGGGTAAAGTCGAAGCGGAGACGGTCGGGCTCCACCAGAGAGCCGGCCTGATGCACATGGTCGCCCAGCACCATCCGCAGGGCCGCGTCCAGCAGGTGGGTGGCGGAGTGGGCGCGCATGATGGCCTGGCGGCGGCTGTCGTCAATGGAGGCGGTGACTGTGTCGCCCAGCTTCAGCGGGCCCTCGGTCATCGTGCCGTAGTGCATATACTTGCCGCCCTTATTCTTCTGCACATCGTGGACCAGGAAGACGTGGCCGCCGTCCAGAGCGATGGAGCCGTGGTCGGCCACCTGGCCGCCCATCTCGGCATAGAAGGGAGTCTTGTCCAGCACGATGATGCCCTCCACACCGGGCATCAGCTCCTCGCACAGCTCGTTTTCCACCACCATGGCCACGATCTTGGCGTCCGCCACGGTGGTCTGGGCGTAGCCCACAAACTCCGTCTCCGGGACCTCCTTGCCAAATTCCACGCCGGCCCAGCCCAGATCGCCCAGAGCCTCCCGGGCTTTACGGGCCCGAATCTTCTGTTCCTCCATCAGGGACTGGAAGCCGTCCTCGTCCACGCTCATGCCCGCGTCCTGGGCCATCTCGATGGTCAGGTCGATGGGGAAGCCGTAGGTGTCGTAGAGCTTGAAGGCGTCGGCGCCGGAGAAGACGCTCTCGCTTTTGCCCTTGTGCTCGGTGAGCATATCGTTGAAGATCTTCAGCCCGCCGTCCAGGGTCCGGGCAAAGTTCTCCTCCTCGGTGCGGATGACTTTGACGATATAATCCCGCCGCTCCCGCAGCTCGGGGTAGTGGCCCTCGTTCTCGCCGATGACGGTGTCGCACACCTCGAAGAGGAAGGGCTTGTCCACCCCCAGCAGCTTGCCGTGGCGGGCGGCCCGGCGCAGCAGACGGCGCAGCACGTAGCCCCGGCCCTCGTTGGAGGGCAAAACGCCGTCGCAGATCATAAAGGTGGCGCTGCGGATGTGATCGGTGATGACCCGCAAAGAGACGTCCTTGGCGGCGGTCTCGCCGTAGTGGGCGCCGGTGATCTCGCTGACCTTGTGGGTGATGTTCATGACGGTGTCCACATCAAACAGACTGTCCACGTCCTGGCACACCACCGCCAGCCGCTCCAGACCCATGCCTGTGTCGATATTTTTCTGCTTGAGCTCAGTGTAGTGGTCGTTGCCGTCGTTGTCAAACTGGCTGAACACCACGTTCCAGACCTCGATATAGCGGTCGCACTCGCAGCCCACGGTGCAGCCGGGTTTGCCGCAGCCGTACTTCTCGCCCCGGTCGTAGTAGATCTCCGAGCAGGGGCCGCAGGGGCCGGAGCCGTGCTCCCAGAAGTTGTCCGCCTTGCCGAACTTGAAGATGCGCTCGGCGGGGATGCCGATCTCCTCATGCCAGATGCGGAAAGCCTCGTCGTCGGCGGGGGTGGTCTCGTTGCCCTCAAAGACGGAGGGGTAGAGCCGGTCCGGGTCCAGGCCCACCCACTCGGGACTGGTCAAAAACTCCCAGGCCCAGTGGATGGCTTCTTTTTTGAAATAGTCGCCAAAGGAGAAGTTGCCCAGCATCTCAAAATAGGTGCCGTGGCGGGCGGTGTG
>OLGB01000637.1_pt1 | contig 48460 bp, 62 predicted proteins | sample 1605691 | NCBI WGS metagenome assembly OLGB01 (sample SAMEA3888925, study PRJEB22519) | human gut metagenome | biome: human gut; feature: human-associated habitat; material: faeces | place: Denmark | collected 2010
TAAAGCATATTTGTGACTTTAGTCGCAGCGGTTTGGATGTTCGCTTAAAGCGCTCGCATCCAAACCTTGCTCCGAGGCCACAAATATGCTTTATTTAGAATATTTTGTGATTAAATCCATTATGATAGGAATCGCTCTATTAAGCTTACTTTCTTTCAATGTTTGGATATATTCCTCACGTTCATCATAAACATACTGTACAGCCTTCAACAAAGTATTGCTTGTAAGCTCCTCTTCCTGCAGTACATAGCTATAGCCAGATTTTTCGAAAGAAGCAGCATTTAAAAGCTGATCTCCACGGCTCTGGGAAGCTGGAAGTGGAATAAGGATGTTTGGTTTCTTGAGGGCGAGGAGTTCGCAGATTGCGTTAGCTCCGGCTCTTGAAATGATTAAGTCTGTTGCTGCAAATAAATGAGTTAATTCTTTCTTTGCGTATTCAAACTGTTTATAACCATTTTTTCCATCAAGGGAAGTGTCATAATGACCACGTCCACATAAATGGATAATCTGGAACTGCTTTAACAGTTCATCTAAGTTCTCTCGGATGGCGTTGTTAATAGCAACAGCACCAAGACTTCCGCCCATGACCATCAGAACTGGTCTGTCAGCAGAAAATCCAGTGAGCTTCAGGGCTGCTTCGCGGCTTCCTTCAGAAAGCTCTTTACGGATGGGACAGCCGGTGAGGACTGCTTTCTTCGGTGGAAGATATTGCAGAGTCTCCGGGAAGTTGCAGCATACCCATTTTGCAGACGGAATGCAGAGTTTATTTGCCAGACCTGGAGTCATATCGGACTCGTGGATGATCGTCGGAATGTGGTAATGCTTTGCAGCGAGGACAACAGGAACCGCAACAAAGCCGCCCTTAGAGAAGAGAACATCCGGTTTGTATTTTTTCATCAACTTTAAGGCCTCTGCGTAACCTTTTAATACGCGGAACGGGTCGGTAAAGTTCTTTAAATCGAAATATCGGCGCAGTTTTCCGGAAGAGATTCCGTCGTAAGGAATACCTGCGTTTTCAATCAGTTTGCGTTCCATACCATTGTAGGAACCAATGTATCGAATATCGTAACCGGCTGCCTTGAGGGACGGGATCAGGGCGAGGTTCGGTGTAACGTGGCCGGCTGTGCCGCCGCCGGTGAGAATAATTGTTTTCATAAATGCCTCCATGGAATTTCCGGACAATTGTCCGGAGTTTCGGCTCCGGCAGGTTATGCGGGAACCCATGTGCGGTGATCAAGATACACGAGATTACCGATATTTTAATAGTAACGGCTGAAAAAGAAATGTCAACCCCTAAAAGAAACGAAGGAAGAAAAGAAGTGAGGTGCTGAATCATGGCAGACATGGAAAATCAGGAAGATCAGAAAATAAGTGAATGCCTTCAGGAAGCATTTGGATACTCCGATGAGCAGCTGTTAAAACAGCTGGATCATGTGAATGAAAATTTTAAGGATGTTTCTTTTGCCGGAGCCGAGGAGCGCCTTATGAAGCGGTTCATGGAGCGGAAAGCTGAAATGGAGCGGAAAGCCGTTGAAGCAGGACCGGAAACGACGAAGTCAGGTGCACAGGCTGGAGAAATCCCGGAAATAACGGCAGGTGCTGAAGAATGTACATTGGTAGAAGAAAATAGACCGGAACTGTTGGAGCTGGAGAAAAAGCAGGATGAAAAGCAGAATAAAAAGAAGATTGTCCGGTTTGGGAAAAAGAAAATCCTGGCTACGGCGGCGCTGGTTGCAGTGATCGCGGGGATGCTTGGGGGGACGGCGATTGGGAAGAAGAACTATTTCTTTAGGAAGTCTGGCAGTGTTGCAGAAAGGGAAATGTCAAGAGTAAATGCGAAAAAAATCAAAAAAATTTTATAGAGCCCCCAGAAGGGCCTCCACCTGCTCTTGAAATAGGGCCCCGGCGCTCATAAAACCGAGGATCTGGCGCGGGTAGTTGTTCAGCCAGTCCTCGATCTGGGCCACCCGCTCGTCGGTGAGATCCTCGAAGTTCGTCCCCTTCGGCACGAAGCGCCGGATCAGCTTGTTGGTGTTCTCATTGGTTCCGCGCTCGTATGCGCTGTACGGGTGGCAGTAGTAGAGCTTCGTCCTCTGCCCCTCTCCGGTGGCGCTGCGTTCGATCCCCTCGTGGTCTGAGAACTCCGTCCCGTTGTCGCAGGTGATCGTCTGGAAGATGTGAGGGAAGGCCCGGCCGTATTCCTGCTCCAGACTGTCGAGGGCCTGCACCACGCTGGCGGCGGTCTTGTCCGGGAGCTGCCGCACGATCTCGTCGCGGGTGAGTCTCTCAGAGAGGACGAGCAGCACCTTCTTGGAAGGTCTGGCGCTCACTACTGTGTCCATTTCCCAGTGCCCGAAGGTTTCGCGCTTTGCGATTTCCTCCGGGCGCTTTTCTATGCTGTCGCCCTTCGGCGGTCTGGCCGCCTCTTTCACTTTTCGGTAGCCGCGTTTCCGGTTGGCTTTCACTGGGAGGTCTTTGTTCGTGAGCCGGAAAAAGATCCCTTTTTCGATATAGCTGTAAAGGGTATTCACGGAGATCGAGGTGCTAAACTGGAGCCCCTGCGCCTTAATTTCGCCGAGGACGGCCGCCGGGCTGTACTTCTCGTCGGCGATCTTTGTCTCTATGTGCTCAGCCAGCCGGTGATCCTTGCCGATTTTGAGATCCGGCCCCTTGGCTTTCAGGTTCTCCCGGTACCGTTCCTCTGCTATGTCCGGGCTGTACCGCATTTCGGTGGTGTAGTCGTTGTTCAGGTGCTCGTACTGGCCGCGCTTTAGCTCCCGGTATATGGTGGAAACATGGACGCCGATTATCTCGGCGATCTCCTTCGGTTCTTTTTTATCTTTGATGTGGGCCTCAATGCGAAGCCGGTCTGTTTTGCTCAGGTGCTTGAAGCGTCTCATGCCTTCGATCCCTCCATAAATGAAAATAAGGGAGCAGCCCGTCGCCGCTCCCCGTTTCTTTGCTTCTTATGCGTTCTCCTTTAGTGTGCGCTTGGTTATGAGGTACATCTCCTTCGCGATCTGTTTCTCGTCGTCGTATGGAGTCAGGGCTCTGATCAGCTTGATCGCGTTCAAAAATGTGATATTTTCCAGCTTGATCTCCCCGGCCTCTAATTTCTGCACCCAGCGGATATTTACACCGATCTGCTCGGCGAGCTGCTTCTGCGTCAGCCCTTGGCGTTTCCTCAGTTCTTTGACTTCCATGTCGTACCTCCTTTTTTACGCCTTTTTTGGCGTACTTTTACTATACGCCTTTATTGGCGCATTGTCAAGCGCCGTTTCGCGTTTTTTCACAAAAAAATAAAAGCGGTTTCCCGCTTCTATTCTTCGTCCAGTAGGGAGCAGACAGGCACGCCCAGCGCTTCGGAGAAGTAGAGCAGCTCGAAGTCCGGCACGACGCGCTCGCCCGTCTCGATCCTGCTGATCGCCTTCTGGTTCAGGTTCAGCCCGGCGAGCTGGATCTTCGCGGCGAGTTGTTCCTGAGACAGCCCGGCCGCTTCCCGCAGTTCCCTGATCCTGCTGCCGGAGGCGTTACATTTTCCGTCCTTGTATCTGTATAACTTCACACTCCGGCCTCCCTTTTTTATCCCAAACATGGGTAACTCATATTGACATTACCATGTTTCCCGCTTTATAATTATGCCAAACATGACTAAAGGCGAAAAAGCGCTAAATCTGTTAGCATGTTCAGGAGGTTGCCGCATGGGTAAAAAACAAACGGGGCAGCAGGCAGCGGCCCCAAAAAAGAAGGGCAAAAAGAAATGGATCGTGATCGCTGTGGTCGTGGTCATTATTTTGGCCGCTGCGATTGGCGGGGGCGATAAAGATCCGGCAGACAGCGGGAGCGCGTCGGATCCGTCCGCCACGGTTACGAGCGATCCGGTGGAGAAGTCCACGGAGAGCGCCGGAGAGAGCGCGGGCGGCGAGAGTGAGGCCGCTGCATACACGCTGGAGCATGGCGAGCTGGTGAGCGCGATCACGAACGAGATCGACGGCCAGAGCGTTCTCGTCATAAAAGCGAAGATTTCCAGCAGCTACAATAACGAGGCCACGGTGGATCAAAATTATTACAACGTCGCCGATCTGATCCAGTCGCAGGGCTGTGACGTGTTTGACGAGCTGCAATACTGGGCGGTCGCTGACATGTCCGACGGTTCGGAGCAGAAGGTGGTGTCGTTTACTGTTGACGCTGATCTGATCCAGAAAATAGCGGCCGGTGAGGTTGTGGAAAATCAGCTCGGCGACTATGTGACAGATCTCTATATTCTGCCGAGCTTGGCCGAGTAGAGCCCGCAGAACGACAAAAAGGGCCCGGAGGGTATAAACTACCCGCCGGGCTCTTTTCTTCGGTCTGGGGCTTCTCTGTGCCCCTGCTTTGCTTATTCTGTGGCCGCTTCGGTGTCGTCCTCCGTGATCTCCACTTCGGTGCTCACCTCGACGCCCTGAGCCGGTACTTCGGCCGCGATCTGCTGCACGGCCGTGGTGGCGATCGTCGTCGCCACGCTGGCCGCTGTGGCCGCTGCCGTTGTCGCCGCTGTGCTGGCCGCCTGCTTCTCGGCCGGTTTCTTATCCTCCCGGCACGCCTGCTCGATCTTTGTCTCGATCCATGCGTCGAAGTCTCCGTACACTTCGTTGAGCACGTTCACCACGGTGTCGCCGAGGATCTCCAGCGCTTTGTCCTTCGCCTTCTGGAAGGCTTCGAGCTGCTTCTCCTTTGTGAATTTCCCCTCGGCTTTGAGGGCGTCAACGAAGGTCTGGGCGGTATATGCCACGGCCTGCGCCACGGCGTCCACGGCCATGTCCATGTACTTGCTCACGGTTTCGTTGCCGATCTCTTTTTCGATCTGAGCCGTCTCGCGGCGCATGAGTGCCACGAGGTAGGCCCCGCCCGCTGTGATCAGCAGGCAGAGGATCGGCACGCACGCGGTTAAAATCTGTTGAAGGGTGTCGTTCATCTGTCCTGTTCTCCTTCCTTGCGATTATCTGAGCATTTCGTTGACGAGCTTCTGCACGGCCGCGTAGTTGTAGCCCGCAGCCTCCAGCCGCTTCTTGCGGTCTGTGCCGTTGCCCCACTTGCCCGCGATCACCTCTTTGGCAATCTCGGTGTTGCTCTTGGCCGCCTTGCCGCTCAGCTTGGCGTTGACAGCGTTCTGCACGGCCGCGTAGTCGTACCCGGCGGCGGCGAGCCTGCTCTTGCGGTCTGTGCCGTTGCCCCACTTCCCGGCGATCACCTCGTCGGCGATCTCGGCCACCGTCTTTTTCTTGGTGCCTGTCCCGGAGTTGGTGGATCCGCTTCCTGAGCTCGTGGCTTTGCTCGCATAGTTCGGCAGGCCGTAGCCTCTTATGTAGCGGCCGTTCACCGCCAGCGTGCGGTAGCCCACCGCGTTGCTCTTGTTGCCTTCGATCACCTTAATGCTGGAGCCGCTCACGCTCATCACAATGCCGACGTGATCCGGGCTGCCGGTATTGTCGCCGGAGCCGCTGTCCTGCCAGTCGTAGAGGATCACGTCACCGGCCTGCGGGGTGTAGGCGTCGTTTTCCTGCCAGCGTCCGAGCTTCTGGTAAAGTTTAATCATCTCGCCGCAGCCGCACTCGGTCGGCATGATGTCGGTGATCCCGCAGAGGATCGCGATCGCAGACACATAGGTGGCGCACCATGCGTCCGTGTACTTCACGGCGTAGCCACGCGCCAGCGGCTTGTGCCCGTTGTAAATGTCTATGATCTTCTTGTGGCTGCCGTCGCTTTCCTTGCAGCCGAGGTATGAGACGGCCGTGTCTACCACCTTTTGTCTGAGTTGCTTCTCTGTCATGTTGGTGCCTCCTTTCGTGGCTTCCTGCCGGGATCCGGTGCCCCCGGCGTATTTTGTGAGGTAGTTCTCGCCATAGCTGGCCCGCTTGGCCTGCACGCTGGCGCTCTGATCGGCCGGGCGCTCAAACTTGGTCAGCACGGCGTCAGAGGCCGTGCGCACGCTCGTGGCCGTTTTCAGCGTTGCCAGCAGTCCGGTGTAGCCTTCGCTCAGCTCCTTGAAAAGATAGCCGAGCTGGGCCTCCAGATCGCCGACGGACGCGCCGAGGCTGCGCACATAGGACAGCAGGCCCTCCTTGCGGCTCCAGTACGTCCACTGGGCGAGGCCGTAGCCTGCCGAGTCCCTCACGAAGTTGGTGTAGCTGCCGGAGTCCACGGCGGCCGTGTAGGCGTCGTCCGTGAGCCCCAGCTTTTTCTCGTATGTGTTCTGGAGGTTGTGGGGGTTGAGTGCGCTCTCGGCGTACAAGTTCCCCATGAGCCCGGCGGCCCCGTGGTCGCTCAGGCCCTTGCTTTTGAGGAAGTTCCAGATCCTTTCCTCGTTGGTGTTTCCTTTCAGTGCCATGCTTTACCTCCTTACAGTTGGTCGAAGTCCTGCGGGCCCTCCGGCTTTACTCCGTTTGCGGCCATGAGCTTGATCTTGTTCTCTGCCTTGGCCTTGGAATAATAAAAGCCGGTGCCCGTTGCCATTTCTGTGAATACCGCCGGTATAAGGTAGGCCAGCGCCGAGGTGTCCATGGTGAGCCAGATCATGCGGCAGGAAAAGGCGGTGATCGCGAGCGTGAGAACACTCACGCCCACGAAAATGAGCTTTGAAAACTCCACCTTTTTGCGCTCTGCTGCAGCAGCTTTCAGCTGCCGGATCTGTTTTTTGAGCTGCCGGTTCTCCTTCACGAGCTGCCGGATCTGCTCGTCCGTGTATGCGGCGGGCTCGTCCCCGGTGCCGGGCGGCGTGGTGTAGTCGTCCATGGTGCGGCCTCCTTCCTCACTCGTGCATGGCCTCGACGCCCTGCTGGGCGAGGAAGTCCTTCTGCCGGTGTTTGATTTCGGCGGCATATTCCAGCGCGGCGTGCATGTCGCCATTACAATGCGCGTCCGGGATCCGCTGCACGGCCTTGGCCGTGGCCTCTCCGAGTGCGATCGCCGCGCCCACTCCCTGAATGAGAAGGAGCTCGTGCTGCTCGCGTGCCTGTTCGCGCTTTTCCTGAGCTTTGCGCAGCTCCTTTTCTTCGTCCTCCCGTTTCTTGCTCTGCTTCTGGATCTTCTGCTCAATGCACCAAAAACAGAAGCCGGTGATCGCCGAGGGTATGCTCGCGGCGATCAGCGCTGTGAGAATGTAGTCCATGTTGTCACCTCCTGAGACGGTTCGCCGTCTTTGCGTTTGAAAATTATGTTTTTCTCGATCCACTTCTGGAGCCCGTGGGTGGCACAATGGCCGAGCAGTCCGAAGTAGCTCTGCATGGTCGCGTCCACCACGTCGAAGTCGATCAGCCCTTCCTCGTATTCCTTGGCTATGTACCGCATACGGGCCTTCATCTTTTTGACGGCTGCCTTCGTCGGCTTTCGGTAGCCGGGATAGATCCGGCAGTCCACGAAGGTGATCCCGCGCTTGACGAGGCCGATCGTGGTCTTGCCGTTCAGTTCGAGGTGCAGCACTTCGTTGAGATAGCTCTCGATCAGGGCGCGCCATTCGTTCAGCACTTTGGCGTCGGGGTGCAGCAGTACCATGTCGTCCATGTACCGGACGTAGAAGTGCGCCCGGAGCTCGTGCTTGATATACTGATCCAGCTCGTTGAGGCAGACGTTCGCGAGCAGCTGGCTGGTGAGGTTGCCGATCGGCATACCCACCTCAAAAAGCCGCTCGGAGGGTGGCACCTCGTCGGCGCTCACTCCCGGCGGCAGTCCGAAGGGCGTATGGTCGCAGCAGACGATCCGGCGCATGAGCCAGAGAAAACCGTCCTCGCCCGGATATTTCCGCGCCAGAATACCGAGAAGCACCTCATGGTCTACCCGGTAAAAATACTTTGAAACGTCCAGCTTTAAGTAGTGCCAGCGCTCCGGCTTGCGATCCACGAGGGTGCTCCAGTATTGCAGCCTCTCGGCCGCTCTGGTGGTGCCCTTGCCGACTCTGCACCCGTATGAGTGGTAGATCATGCCATTGTCGAGCTCTTGGTTGACTTGCAGGTATATGGTCCACTGTACGACGCGATCCCGGAAGCCCAGCGCCATGATCAGCCTCTTTTTAGGCTCGTGAACGTAAAACTCACGGTACCGGCCCACCTCGTAGGTGCGCCACATGAGGTCGTTCTGTATGCTGATCAGGTTCGCCTCCAGATTAGCCGAGAAGGCGGCCACGTCGTCGCGGTACCACTTTTCCTTCGCTGCCTCGTGGTATGCGTCCAGAAGGTTCTCCCACGAGTAAATGCGCTCCAGAAGGGAAGGGCGGTGCTGTTCTTTCATGTAGTCGCTCCTTCCTGTTTTCAAAAAAAGATATGGCCCCGCGTGTGACAATCCTCGGTGCCTCCGGTCGTCCATGGCCGCCACGCCATAGTTCCCCGGCGGCCCTTCACCTGTTTGCACAAGATCGGCCAGCCTGCGCGGTTTGCCCGTTGCCTCTGGCGGCCTCCACCAGCAGGCTGCCGTCCCAGTGTCTCCACCGGCAGCGGCGCGGGCGTTCATCTTTGGCCTTGTCGGCCGGGAAATATGCCCCTTTAGCCTCAGTGTTTCTGCCGAGCCGTGGCTCGCAGACTATAACGAACGAGGCCAGAGCGGGCCGGAAGCCGATGTTCGTGTTGGAGTTCGAGCGGGCATTGTTGCCGTTGAGGTAGAACACGCCCGCGTTCGCGCCGTTGTTCCAGTTGCCCCCGCGATACACGCAGCGCTCCCTTTATTCACGGCATATTCCCCACGGGCGTGTCTACTCGTTCGACTTTTTCCAGCCGCCGAGCATACGCCCGATTTCGTTCAGCTCTTTGCTCCAGACTTCGTGGAGCCCCGGAGAGATCAGGCGATCCTCCGGCGAGACTGCCGTGTCTACCAGAGAGCGCAGCACGTCCAGCTTGGTGTCCATTTTGTCTTGGAGCTCTTGCCGGGCCTTCCCGCGTGAGCGGTTGGCCTCAATGCAGAGCTCCAGCATGTCCATGAACGCGGCCGTCATGTGCTGGCGGTACGCGAACTTCTCCGGCTTTCGCATATTGGCGGTGCGCTCGTTTACCCGGATCATGCTTCGGACTATGCGCTGCCGCAGTTGTAGATTGTCCATGTTGTCGCTCCTTGGAATGGGACAGGGCGGCCTTTGGTGGGGCCGCCCTGAGCCAGATTATCAGATTGCCAGATTACCCGATTACCTCCGGGATATAAGCGGGCCGGAAGCCGACGCCCGTGTTGGAGTACGAGCGGGCATAGTCGCCGTAGAGGGAGAACACGCCCGCGTCCGCGCCGTAGCCCCAGTAGCCCCCGCGAAACACGCAGCGCTCTGCCTGCTTGTTGTTCCACCACATGTAGTCGCCCTCGTAGTCGGCAGCCTGAGCGCCGTCGTCGGGGAGCAGGGCCAGAGAGCGCAGCAGCACCTTGGCAGCGTCGCCGATCGCGTCGGCTGCGGTCACGTCACCGAATGCGCAGCTCCGGCTCGCGTCCTCGGAGCTCGTCACGCTGGTGTTGTACTGCCACGCGCTGCTCACATAGTCGAGCTTCACGGTGCTGCCGGACAGCTTCGGCGCTGAGTCGGTGGTCTTGCACTCAGGCTCTACCAGAGAGCCGTCGGTCGCGCTGATCGCCTTCCAGCAGGTGCTTGTCGCGTTCTGCGGGTTGTCAGGATCGGCGGCGTCATTGTTGGCAAGGATCTGGAGCTCGCCCCATACAAGCCGGATGCCGCCCTGCCACTCCCAGACGTTGCCGTTCAGATCCCAGATCCCGGCGAGGGTCTTGTCGTGGCTCCATGTCAGAGGGCCGGTGCCAGTTGCCACGCGGCCGATTTTGTGGCCGCTGTCCTCATACTCGTAGGTCGGGATCGCCTTGAAATTGCTCTCGCGTGTGTCTTTGCCGAAGTTGTTGTTGCCGTAGGGCATGAAGCCGTTCTTCTTGCACCAGAGCGCGATCGCGGCCCACTCGGCGTTGGTGCTGAGGTGCCAGCCATGGCCCTTTGCTTCGCAGGCGGTTCTCGCCGCGTCGAAGGTGATCGAGGCGGTCGGATCCTCAGCGGGCAGGCTGTACGCCACGCCCTTGTAGTTGTGGCCCTGATACTTGCCGTACCAGAAGCCCTTGATCTGCTGGCCGTTCACGATAAAGGCCGGGTGGATCGAGTCGTTGCCTCCGGTCAGCACTTCGTTGTTCTTGAAGGCCGGGATATATACCATGACGGACGGCAGATCCGTGTCGTCCACCATGACGGAGTTGTTCGGGCAGATCGTTTTTACTGCCAGATTGGTGAGGTCAAAATTTGCCATTTTTCTGTGCTCCTTTCTGTTTATTCAATGCTCCAGAGGATCAGCGTCACCTCTGCCATGTCGAGGTCTTTCTTGGTGCGGGTGATTTCCACCTCGTCGCCTTTGTGGGTGACGGTTTCCTCATACTCTGCGGCCGGGATCTCGATCTGGGCCACATAGCGGCCGCCGGGCTGCACGCCCAGCATGAGGTCGCCCGTCCTGCTCTCGCATACGTCGAGAACGCGGGGCTCGTCCCCCTGATACTTTGTCACCTTGACGCTCAGGGCGTCGTCGTCGAAGCTGAGGCGGTACCCGTCCTGCTCCCACTGGATCTTCTCGCCGGTGTTCTTCTCGATCACCTGCACGTCGTTAATTTTTGCCATTTTTACATGCCTCCTTGTACTCTGAGAATAAAGGTCGCGCTCTTGGCGCTGCCGTCGTAGGCCACTTTGAAGCCGTTGGTCTGTTTGCCGTAGATCCTCACGTCCCCGACGTTGCCGTCATGGGCCTGAATATCCACGTCCACGGTGTAGTCGGTGGAGTCCCTCGTCACCGTGAGGTTGATCGTCTGCTCTGAGTCATTGAAGGGGTACCCCTGCTTATTGCTCAGGGTGACGACTTTCCGCTCGATCGAGGTCTGCTGAGAGAGAGCCCCGGTGGCGATCAGCAGAAGGGCGGCGGCCACGCTGGCGTCGGTGATCCCTTCCTCCATGTTGTTGAAGTGGGCCGCGCTCTGGTCGGTGCCTTCCTGAATGATTTCCTCCGAGTGCTCGTCCTTTACCTCGTCGAGCCATTTCGTGCGCTGGTACATGTTCGGTTCCTCCTTTCTTTATGGTGTGACTTCGTAGATCGGGATCGTCAGCTTGATCATGACTCCCTGCCCGCTGACTTTCTCGATCACGCGCTGCTGGTAGGCAGCCTGCTCCCCGCGCACGTCAATGAGCCGCGAGGCGGTGATCGTGCAGGCGAGGTCGTTCAGCGTGGGGAAGGTCGCCATGATTATGAGGGTGTCGCCCTCGATCTTTTTCTGGTCGATACTTCCCTTGTGCCACGCGCCGCTCACCTGTGCCTCGACGTGGTGGAGCGAGCGGAGCCACTGTTTCCGGCGGTGGCCCATGAACGTTTCGGTAAAATACGCCATGCTGTGCCTCCTTTCGTTTTATTGCCCGCAGCGCCGGGTACCGCACTTTGTAAAGGCATAAGCCAGAAGCACGGCCTCCGGGGCCGCTGCTGCCATGTTTTTGCAGGTCACGCCGAGCGTGGCCTTGGCCGGATAGGTGCCGCAGGTGCCGGGCCCCGCCTTGGTGAAGGCGTAGGGCAGGAAAAGCGCAGCGGCTCCGGCCTCGATCTTGCTCTGGAGTACCTGCCCCAGAGCTCCCGGCCGGGGGTATGTCCCACACGGGAGCTGCCCGGCCTTGGTGAAGCCGTACCGGGTGGGCTCCGTTTCCGGGCCCACCGCGACGGCCTGCTTTATTGCCTGCCCCAGCGTGCCGGGGCGTGGATAGGTACCGGCCTTGCGTTTGAACTTGTACCGGATCCCCTTGTCCTCTGCATTTACCGCGACGCCTTCCTTCACGGCCGCGCCGAGTGTACCGGGGCGCGGGTAGGTGCCGCAGGCGAACTGGCCGGGCTTGGTGAAGCCGTAGAGGTAGAGCTTCACCTCCGGCTCCGTCTCAATGCTCGGCTTGATCAAAAAGCCCACGGTCGCCCGCCGTGGGTAGGTGCCGCACTTCCTGAAATTGTAGCGGTACATTTTCGAGCCCAGCGCGTACTCCACGCCGGGATCCGGGCCCTGCTGCCAGAAATAGAAAACGCCCGCTATATGCGAGCGCACGTTCTTGGCTGCCCTCACGGCCTCCATGAACTTCTCGAAGCTCGCGGCGTCCGTGTGTTCGTTTGTGGTGAGAGCTGCGAAGGTGTAGGGGGTACCGTACATTTCGTACCACTCCATGACGTAGCCCTCGCCGAAGTAGGCGCTGATCAGCTGCTCGACGGCCCATTTTGTGCCGCGCTTGCGCTTGATCTGCTGTGCGAGCTTTAGGGTGTTGCGCTTTTCCTCCAGACTCATGCCGCCGGAGTCGTACCAGTCCACGTCCAGCTCCCACGCCAGCTCGTCACATTCCGGCTCGGTCAGCTCGTCGATCTTGTCCCATGTGCGGATCGTGTCGATCCGTTTGAAGGGCTCCCGGAGCAGCTTGTTCATGGCCTTACTGAGCGCGATCGCCGCCTCGTCGTCCCGCATGAAGGCGGGCAGAAGCCTGATAAAGTCCAGCTCTGAGATCCTCATGCCGCCCATGTTCCCACCTCCTTTAGTCTTTGACGATATGGCGCACCATCTGTTTGCCGGAGAACTTCGCCACCGTGGTGCTCGGCAGCTCCTTGTATTCCGGCTTGGTTATGATCACGCGGGTGGCTCCGAGCTGGTTCTCCGTCCAGTGGGGGCAGAGGATCAGCTTCCTGAGCTCGTCCGGGTTTATGTCCTGATTGAGCGTGGAGCTCTGCCAGTAGTTGTACCGGGCGATCGCTCCGTCCACGCCCTCCACGTTCTTGACGACTTCGGACTCGTTGGCCTTGGTGGTGTAGTAGGTCAGCTCTATGTCGTAGGTTTCCACCTCCGGGGCCTCCACCTGCACCAGATCCGTGAGCGGCCGCACGTCGTCGGCAGAGCATGACGCCAGCACGGCGGCCAGCACGTCCTCGTCCGGGATCTCGCCTCCGGCGCAGATCGGCACGATTTTGACGCGCCCGTACATTTTCCGGGTGATCTCGATCTTGACGGTCTGGGCGCTTTCGAGTGCCCCGGAGAGCTCCAGCGTGAGCAGCTCGTCCTCATAGCTCGCCGTGTAGTCTGTGCCGCTCTCGGCCTCGGATCCGTCCGGCCGGTACACGGTCAGCGTGTCCGGCAGAAGGTTGGCACCGCCTTGGAAGGCGTGCCCGGCGTAGGTTTTCAGCTCCCGCTTTACCCGCTCTGTTTCCGACTCCACCACGGCGTCGGTGACGGTCGGATCCGCAGACAGCGCCCAGTATTTGTAGGCTTTGGCCGGGCCCGCTGTGCTGAGCCGGTTCTCTGCCTCCCGGATCCGCTCCCGGTATGCGTCGTCGCTTTCCCGGTCGCCGCCTCCCTCCGAGGCGCTGGTGTTGGTCACATAGTCGATCAGCGGGATCTCCGATATGTCCACGATATTTGAGAGGACGCCGGGGGCCATGTCGTTGTAGTCCGCGCCGCCAGCCTCAGCCGTGGCCGTCACTTCGACGTGCTCGGAGCCTGCATATAAAACGACGGTTTCGTCCGTCACGAAGTAGTGAACGAAGTCGCCGGTGACTCGGATCCCGGCCGGGATCACAATGTTGCCCGGCTGCGTTTCCTCTACCCCGAAGCGCAGCGTCACGGTGGCGAAGGTAGGATCCAGCCGCTTTGTGTCCCGGTTCTCGCCGAGCGCGTCCAGCACGGCCCCGCGAGCATACCGGAGCATTTTCTGGCGGCAGGCGTCGTTCACGCTGTTGTAGACTGAGACGATCACCAGAGACAGAGCCTCGCCGAAGATCCGGCGCTCGTCGCCGGGGTAGAGCGGTTCGCTGACGCCATTCTCCAGATCCTCCAGCACGTCCTCGCTCACGCGCCCGGCGTCTGTGTTGATAAAATACAGCTCGCTCATTCTTCCTCGTCCTCCTTCCTGTCAATGTCCACCAGCAGCGCGAACTCGCCGTTCTTGACGGCCTCGCCGCTGCCGATTATGTTTTCCGCGTCCACGCGGGGCTCGTAGGTTTCGAGCACCCACTCGGCGTCGGCCACGGCCTCGTCGGTGGCGTTCGGTTGATCCACCAGAGCGCCGTCGCGGCCTCTCACGCGGTCGTAGGCCACTTCACCGCGCACAATGCGCAGCAGATTGGAGGCGCATGTCTCCGGTTTTCCATTTCCGTGTGCTTTCATGCCGTCCTCCTTCCTATGCGAGCGTGACTTCGCTCAGATACACCCAGCTGTTGATCCCGTCCGGGTGGCCCAGCAGCACGCGGTCGCCCTTGATCTGGCTCACCTTATGCTTGCGATCCTTTACCCACTGGGGGATCGTCTGGCCGGTCGCGTACTTCTTGCCGGTCGGCTTCACATAGTCGCCCACCTTGACGCTCTTTTTCTCGGCCTTCTTGACTGCGGTGTTCGTCTTTTTCTTCTGCTTTTTCTCGCTCTTGGTGGCTTTCACTTTGAGCGCCGAGGTGCTCGTCGCCTTCACGCTGGTGGTGTCCGGGTCGTACTCTTTGAACTCGAAGGAGAGAGTCGCCAGCCGTATGCGGCCGAGGTCGTCCAGCTTCGTGTTGCTCACGGCCACCTTGCGCAGCTGGAGCTTCGGGCCCAGCTTCTTGCCGTTGAGGTAGAAATAATTCACTTTTGTGACGAGGGCCTTCCAGCTTTCGATCTCGGCCCTCACGTCCACGCCTGCGCCTGAGTGCAGCGTGGTGGTGAAGCTGAGAGGGAAAAGCTCGGTGCCCCGTTCGTTCGTCGTTTTCTTTTCCTCGGTGGAGGTGTTGTTGTCTGCCACCTGAGAATAGGAGAAGCTCAGCCCCTCCAGCGCGACGACTTTCTTCGAGCTGACGGCCCATGTTTTTGAGCCCCATTTTGCCATTGTCGCCATGCTATCCCTCCTTTACTGCGGTTTCCCGGTGCTGCCGCCTCCAGTCTCGACGCCCCCGTGCGTGTGGCCGCTGAGGCTCACGCCTCTGGCGGTCACGTCGCCCTCCGGGGCAGATACGGATCCGGCGGTGAGGTGGGGGAGGTATGCGCCCCACTCACCGTCTGCACGGCCCAGCAGCAGCCCGCTGGCGTCGTCAAACTCGACGTACACCACGGCCGTGCCTTTTTTGAGGTTCCCCGTGGCCCCACGCAGGTGCCACGGGATCGTGATCTTTGCGGTTGGCTTCGCTCCGGCGTCGGAGGGCACCACGCGGGCCGTGTTGCCTTCCACGCTGGCGATCGTGCCCTTGTTGATCTGTCCCATTTAGTAGCCCTCCAGCATGTCCCTGAAATATAGGGTTGATTTGTTCCCCACGAAGTCGTGCCGCACCTTGTAGACGAACACGGGGCCGTCCCACGCGCTCGCCTTCGGTGTCTTTAGCTGCAGCAGGCTTGCGGCAGCGTAGCCGGTCAGCAGGGCCTTGGAGAACTGGCCCGTGTGGCCGTACTTGTTCGCGTTCCTCAGCAGCCCCTTGGCGAAGCGTGCTGCCTCGGCGTTGCTGTTGACTTGGATCCGCTGCGCTGGCCTGAGCACGGTCGAGCTCGTGGCGTTCGGTGCGGTGAAGCTCCCGGAGAAGCTGCCGCTCTCGATCACACACGAGCCATAGCAGGCGGCCCGGTTGTCGTGGTAGATAAAGTTCCCGTTTTCGTCCACCTCCAGATCGCCCGCCGGGGTCTGGCCCTCAATGTACTGCTCGTTGTACGCCAGCAGCTTGCCGTCGTATATGAGCATTTGACAGCCCTCCAGCGTGCAGAGGCGGGAGAACAGAGCGAAGTCCGTCTCGTTGTCTTGTTTCAGGTACGGGTACACCTGATCCGTGCAGCCGTAGTTCTCGAAGGTCAGGCCATGCGCCCCCGCGATCTCGTTCGCGATCTGGAGGAAGCGCACGCCCTCCCAGCTTTTCGACTTCTTTGTCCGGCCGGTTTTCGGCATTGACATGGCCCGCACGGTAAAAAGCCCGTTTTCGGGCCGCATGGAGTGTATGAACATTTTCCCGGTGTCGCTCGCCCCTTCCTTGAAGCGGATCGCGTCACCTTCTGCCGGGTTCCATTTACTCCACACGCCCTTGGTGTCGTTGAAGCGGATCACCAGCGTGTCGGCCTGCTTTTCTGCGTGCATTTCATGGACGCAGTAGTTCACGCTCACGTCGTTGTAGATGTCCACTCCTTCGTAGTAGAGGTTCAAGCGCTGTCCTCGTCCTCAGTGTCCCGACGCCACGGCGGCAGCGTGTCCGGCGTCTCCACGTCCTCGACGATCGGCAGCCGGAGGGCCACGTTCGCGTCGAAGATCAGCACGTCCGCGTAGTCGGGGTTAAATTCTATGATGTAGTGGGCGAGGGTTTCCTCGCCGTACATTTCCAGAGCGAGAGCGTCGAAGGTGTCGCCCTCGCGTGTGGTGTATTCCTTGTAGCCTGTCACCTTACGCATACTGCGCCACCTCCCGCATTTGAATAAATTCCTCCAGCCAGTCGAAGAACTCGGCCTCGTGCGCCCGGAGCCGGGCCATGAGGTCGTCCTCGTCACCGGTGCCGCCCCCTTGGATCTGTGGGCTCCATGTGAAGCCGGAAAAGTCGTAATAGATCACCGTCCCGCCGTTCCCCGCGAGGGTTCCCAGTGAGAAGTCGTCCATGGCGAGCAGTTCCCCGGCCTTGGCCGTGAGCCCGGCGTCAGGGGATCCTCCGGTGGTGCTTGCGCTGTCGAATACGGCCCGGATCATGGCGTCCAGCTTCTCCCAGAGGGTAGCCAGCGGCACGACGGCCTCAGCTCCAGCCTCTCCACCGGCCAGAAGGTTGTTACCAGACGCGCCGAAGATCGTCGGCTGCGTCAGAATACCGCCCTCTGCGTACCATTCGATCCCGAAGTGTGGCACGCTCGGCGGTGTGAGTGAAAAGCTGCCGCTTATGGAGATATGCGGGAGCTTTAGCTTCGGCAGGCTCCATGAGAAATTGAAAAAGCCCTTGATCGCGTTTATGGCGTTGCTGACGACGTTCTTCGCAGCGTTGATCTTGTCGCTGATCGCGCTGTGTATGCTGCCGAATATCGACTGCACGGTGCTGAGTGCCCCGCTCAGGGCGCTGCTCACGCTTGACTTAATCCCGTTCACGGCAGAGGTAACGGTCGTCCATGCTGCGTTTATCTTGGAGCCGATCGTGCTCTGTACGGTTCCCCAGAGTGAGGACGCCGTGGAGCTGATCGAACTCCACGCATACGAGGCGACGCTCTTTATGGTGCCGGTCACGGTGCTGACGGTCTGCTGTGCTGCGGACAGCTTGGTGCTGATCGCGTTCTTGGTGCTTTCCCAGAGGCTCGAAGCGGTAGAGCTGACGGCGCTCCATGCGCTGCTCGCGACACTCTTTATGGTGCCGGTCACGGTGCTGACTACCTGCTGCGCCGCGTTGATCTTGTCGCTGATCGCCCCCTTGACAGTCTCCCAGACGGAGGACGCCGTGGAGCTGATCGCGTTCCATGCGTTCGAGGCCACGGTCTTGATCCCCTCGGTCACGGTGCTGACGACGTTCTTCGCAGCCTCCAGCTTCGAGCTGATCCAGCCCTTTATAGCGTCGAGGGCCCCGGAGATCGCCGACTTTATCCCCTCCCAGATTGAGATCACCGTGTCTTTGCAGTTCTCCCAGATTAGCCGGAAGGGCAGCGTGATGATCTGGAAGGCTGCGCTCAGGATTTCCTTCACGGCCATGATCCCGACTTGTACCACGCTCTTGATTTTTTCCCATGCTCCAGACAGAAACGAGGTGATCCCGTTCCAGATCCCGGAGAAAAACGACGAGATCGCAGTCCAGCCGGTCGTGAAAATATTACTGATCCAGCTCAGGGCGTTGCTCACGGTCGAGGTGATCCCGCTCCAGATACCGGAGAAAAACGAGACGATCCCGTTCCAGATCCCCTCGAAAAAGCTCTTGACGGAGCTCCACGCCTCGTCCCATGTAGTACCAAACCAGCCGAGCACGGTGTCGGCCAGCGACTTGAAGGTGTCGGCCCAGTTGGTGAAGGTGTTCACCAAAAAGTCCCAGACGCCGCCGAAAATTTCCTTGACGCCCTCCCAGACTCGCTCCCAGTCGCCGGTGAAGATCCCGGCGAAAACGTCGAACAGGCCGACGAGCACGTCGAGGACGAGCCCCAGAATATTGCTGATCTGCTGGAATACTCCCTCGAATACCGGGGCCAGCAGCTCGCAGAAGCCGTTCCAGACTGCGCTCAGCACCTCGGTGAAGTTCTCGAAGTCGAAGCCCAGCTCGTTGAGCTTGTCGGTGATAGTCTGGCCGAATTTCTGAAATTTGCCTTTGATACCGTCCCAGATCGCCGTTATCTTGGCCCTGAACTCGTCGTTCGTTTTCCATAAATGCGTAAAAGCCGCAGCGAGAGCGGCCACGATCGCGATCACGGCCAGCACCGGGGCAGAGATCCCGCCGAGTGCTGCCATTACGCCTTGCAGCGCTCCCTTCACCATGGTGAGCTTCTGAACGATTGTGCCCCAGTTCATAGCAGCCACGACGGCCCCGACTGTCCCCAGCGCTATGCCGAGTTCAGGCAGGTGCCCCAGCATCCACTCGATCGCCGGGATCACGGAATTGGTGACAAACTGGACAGCGGATCGGAGAGTGCCCTCGAATTTCTCGTAGATTTTCAGGCCCAGTTCCTCCCACGCGCTGTTCATCTGCGCGAGGTCGCCGCCGAGGTTGTCGTTCATTATGGCGGCCATTTCCTCAGCTGTGCCGCCTGCTGCTCTCAGGTTGTCCTCATACCCGGCTATGCTGTCCATGCCTTCGTTGAGGATCAGGTTCAGCCCCTTGGTGGAGTCTGCGGTGAACGTCGAGGACAGGGCCACGGCCCGCTCGGCGTCGCCCATTCCATTTGTGGCGGCTTCCACTTCGGTGAGAATGTCCGTCAGGTCGCGGAAGTTGCCCTGCGCGTCCATGACGGCCACGGACGTGTCGCCGATCTTGATCTGGCCGTCGTCCATGGCGTTTGTTATGTCTCGCATGATAGCAGCCAGAGCGGTGCCTGCTTCGCTGCCCTTGTAGCCTTGGTTCGCCATGCCTTCCAGCAGGGAGGTGACGGTTTCCACGTCCTGCCCGGCCGCGTTCAGGTTGGCGGCGCAGTTCTTGTAGGCTTCGCCCAGCGCTTCGGCGGTGGTGTTGCTGCTCGACTGAGCCGAGGCCAGCATGTCGGCGAAGTATGCCGCCTGATCGGCCTCCATTCCGAAGGCGCTCAGGTAGTCTGTTACCATGTCGGAGGCAGCGCCCAGCTCCATGCCGGACGCCGCCGCCAGATTTAGAACGCCTCCGAGGGCGCTCGTGGATTGATCCACGTCCCAGCCCGCGAGGGCCATATATTTGAGAGCTTCGGCAGCCTCAGACGCCGAGAAGGTCGTCGTCGCGCCGAACTCACGGGCGCAGCTCTCCAGCGTTTCCAGCTCGTCGCCGGTCGCCCCGGATATTGCCTGCACTTCTGACATGGTGCCGGTGAAGTTCTGGCCCAGCTCCAGTATGTTGCCCGCGAGGTTCTTTATGCCGTCAATGGCTGCGCGGATCGCGTCGGCTGCGAGGTTTGCCAGCGTGGCCTTAAAAACGGTGAAGCCTTGATCGGCCAGCTCGGCCGAGCTCGCCGCGTCCTCCAGAGAGTTGTCGAGGTCGTCGGCTGCCCGCTCGGCGTCGGATAGTCGCGAGCGGTTGTCTGCCAGCTCTGTGCTCAGGTCTTGGATCTGCTGGGCGAGCTCCCTCGACTCGTCGGAGGTGTCGTCCTCGGATAATGCAAGGGCGACGTACCTCTCTTTCAGCTGTTGGAGGGTGCTCTCTTGCTTGCTGATCGTGTCCCGGAGCTGATCGGCTTCGCTGCCGGTGTCGTCCATGCCGGAGGCCAGCTTTGCGGCCGCTTCCTGCGCGGCCTCCAGCGTGCCCCGGTTCTCGTCCAGCTCGCTGCTCAATTCTTGGATATGCTGCGCGAGCTGCTGCGCTTCCTCGCTGCCTTCCTCGCCGCTCACCACATAGTCGGCGTAGCCCCGTTCGAGGCTTTTTAGGACTGACTCTTGCGTGGATATTTCGGCGGCGAGCTTCTCGGCCGCTCCGGCCGCTTCGAGCGTCTCCTTGCTCATTTCCTCCAGCTTGTTGACTGCGTTCTTTATCGCAGCTTGTAGCGACGGACTCAGGACGCCGGAGATCTCGACCGAGGTTTCAAGCGTTTTAGCCATGGGCTCACCTCCTTCTGTGTTTCGCTTTTCCTTTCGGTGTTGGTGGCCTCATAACGTGGGACGCCTTGCGCTTTTGCTCAGCAGCCAGATCCTCGGCTGCCTCGGCGTACTCCACTATGAAGCGGGTTATGCTTTTTCTTTCGAGGTCGGACGTGCTGGTGTGGTAGACTCTGGCGTAGTCTCGGTAGGCTCGCCGGAGTCGCTTTCCTGTGAAGTCTCGTCCGACTTGAGCATAAAATTTCGGCCGATCGCCATTACCTCCACCACGTCGCGGCCCTTGATCCTCTCCAGATCCGTGAAGTCATAGCTCGGATTTACCGCGATAATGGCAGCGAAGCCGAGGTAGAGGTGGAGAGAAAAGTCGAACTCAGCGGCGGCCGTGATCGTCATGTTTTTCATGCCTGCGGCTGCCTTCTTTTTGTTCTCAGCAGTAGCGAACAGAACGCCGTCGATCTCGTTAATGTCGTAGGTCATTTCGCTGACTTCCTGCCCGTTGATCATGATCGGGTTTTTCAGCGTGAGGGTGTTCCTCTTGTCTTTTTCCATGTTGGGCTCCTTTCAGATTTTCAGATAAAAAAGGGCCGCCGATCAGCAGTTGACCAGCGGCCCTCTTTGCACTTTTTACAGCAGGTTGTTGATCTGGCTCATGTAGTCCTTGCCGTTGATACGGAGGATCTGGCTCAGTCTATCCACGCAGACGATCTCGACGCCGTTCGCGTAAATCTGCATACGGGTGACGTTGTAGGTGTTTTCCTGCTCCGGCGCGTTGCCTACCTCTACACCGGTTTCGGGGAAGGCCCCCGGCATGGTACGCACAAATGCCTTGCAGCCCTCGGTCGCGGTGGAGCCGTCGGACTTGACGACGTTCTGCACCCACCTGAACTCAAAATTCTGCTTTTCGAGGCGGTTCATGCGGCTGAGGCCGTTGTCGATCCCGATCTTGGTGATCGAGAGCTCCATGTTCTCCAGCAGGCCGATCAGCGGCACGGTCATGTTGCCCATGGCCTGCACGTCGGCCGTGAGAAATTCAATGCCGGGCAGGGTGAAGCTGGTGTCACGCGCCACGAGGGTGTTGTCCGCGTAGACGGTATCAGCTACCACCGGGCCCTTAATGTCTAACCATTTTCCCATGTTGTTGTACCTCCTTACTCAGTCTCGAAAAAGGCGGCGAAGCCTTCGTCGGTGTAGGTCACGCGAGCCGTGCCACTCTTGAAGGGCGGCGTGTTGGTGACAGCGAAGTGCCACACGAAGTCGCCGTTCATCATGTCCGTGGTGCTGTTCTCTGTTTCGAGGAACTCCACGGACGGGGTGCCGATCAGAGCGCCGATCCCGGTCAGGGTGTCGAGCTTTGCCTTCTCGAAGTTCAGGATCGTGTCCTTGTCCTGCGGCGTCATGGGGCTGTCGATCTCGGTGCCGTGATCCAGCTGGAAGCTGTTCGTGATATACATAAGCATACGCAGGTTCACGTCGAAGATCGCCCTCGCGTCCATGCTGCCATTGTAGATAAAGGCCGCCGTGTGCGGGCCCCAGAGTACCCACTGGCCAGCCCAGAACACGGCCGTGGTGATCCCCTTCTCGTTCAGGCCGTTGCCGGTCTGCTGGTCGAAGCCCTTACTCTTGGAGCCTTCCCCGAAGAACTGGGCCGTCGCCATGATCTCCTTATTGGACGGAGACTCGAAGGGCACGCCGTCGTGGCTCAGATCCACGCGCAGCATGGTGGCCTGTCCTGCGGTCGAGAGGTGGAACACACGGCCGCTGCCGTCCTTCACCTTCGGCCAGTACACCTTCGAGAACTCGCTCGTGTACCCGTGGTCGGTTTTCCACTTGATTGCCTTCGCGATCGTGTCGATCGGCTGGCCCTTGTCGTCCACCAGAGGAATGTCCGCGTTCACGAAGCCGTCCCAGTGGCCGTTGAGCTTCTGCACGATCGCCACCATGGCTTTGTAGATCGCAGGCTTGTGGCTCCAGCCGGGAGCGGCGAGAGTGTTCAGCACCGCGTTGTGGTACTGGTAGAGCAGCTTCATGGCGTTGAGGCCGGTGTACTCGCCGTTCTCGGTGGTCTGCCCGATAATGTCGGAGTCCTCCACCATGGAGGCGTCCACGCTCTTGTAGCTGCACGAGGCTTTGTCGTCGCTCTTTCCCGTCACTCTGCGGATCGCGCACTGCGTTTCCACGGTGGTGCCGTCCTCCAGAGTCCACTCGAAAGTCAGCGCGAGGGCTTTCTTGCGAAGCTGCTCGCCCTTGTCATTGGCGAACGCGAAGTAGAGCACATAGTCCCCGCCGATCACGTTGTCCGCGTCCTTTTTCAGATCCACGTCCGCGTCAATGACGGAGCCGCAGTTTGCGACGGTCACGCTCGCGGCCTGCTCCGGTGCCTTGAATACAAGCCCGATATAGGCGCGGCCGTCGTGTTTGATCCCGTCGTCGATCTTTCCGGTCTGTTCGTAGGAGAGTTCGCCGTCCTTGAAGGTGACGCCAGCCTCCGCATACTTGGCCGGGTAGTCGTAGTCCGGGAGCTCTCCCTGCCGCCCGGCTTTCCTGACTTCCACCTGCTGCGTGTTCTTCATGCCAGCCGCCGCTTCCTCGCCGTTGTCGAGCAGCTGGATCACGACGGTGCCCTTCGCGTAGTTGTAGCCGAGCGTGTAGTCCACGCCCTCGGCCATGTCCGCGATCGCGAAGGTGTCGAGGATAATGTCGGAGCTCTCAAACTCGGCCCTCTGATTGGTGAATGTGAGCTCTGTCTCCGTCTTTCCCGCTTTCGCGTGCGCGTCGGGATCGAGTACGTTCACGACGTAGATCGGGCCGACGTTCCCGACGGTGTTGTCAAAATGCTGGGCGAAGGCTTCGCAGAGCGTGAAGCTGTCCCAGTCGGCAGAGTAGCCGAGGTTGCTCTGCACGTCGCTCATGTTCGTGAGCTTGATCGGCATATTGACGAGGGCCTTGTCTTTGTAGCCCCGGATCAGGTTAATGGGCGCGGTGCCGATATAGGCGGCCACCACGTCGGCCTGCCGGGCGCTTTTTACTCTGGACTCGGTGATCTCGCCGTATGCGCCATGTTTGTATGCCATTTGGTTGTCCTCCTTACAATAAATTTTCGTATGCTGCCGGGACTGCTGCCACCACGCCGCACTCCAGCGTGAAGCTGATCCAGTTGTGCCAGTAGGGGTAGTAGTCCCATATGTTGCCTTCCTCAGTGAAGGGCCCGTACTTGATCCCGGACTCTTTCACCACCCGGAGCCCCTCGACGTACTCGGCCCCCTCCAGCGTTCTGAGTACCAGATCCGCGAAGTTGTACGAGTCGCGCCAGCCCTCCATGTTTCGGGCGTATGTCTTGGCGGCTTCGCCGGTCGGGTGGAAGTATGAGATCCCGCCGACTGCTGCCGGGTTTTGGCGTGGTATCAGTTTTTCGAGCCCATGCTCGCCGGGGTTCCAGCAGGCGAGGCAGAGCCGGATCTGGAGCTGCCGTCTCTTTGCCAGCAGGTCGTCGCTCCCTTCCATGAGCTGCACGCACACGGACGGGATCGGAGCCGGTACGGAGGGCGGCAGCCTGTCTTTGCCCGGTACATAGAGAGGGAAGGCCGCCGGGTGAACGAACTCCACGCCGTAGGTGGCGTCGTTTTTGAAGTCGTCCGGCAGTTTGAGGGTGATCTGGCTGCACACTTCACGCTCCAGCCAGCCCACCACATTGTCGATAATTTGTACCAGCGTCATGTCCTCGCCTCCTTACATTGTCCGGTTTTGCCGAAGCGCTGCCTCGATCAGCCCCATGTCCCTGCTCGACTTGCTCACGATTAGCTCGCGGCCGTCCACGTTCAGCAGCCTGCCGGGCTCCATGTCTGCGGGGAAGTCGCTCACCTTACCCATGAGAAGCATGTCGGCCTCCACGAGTCCGAGGATCTGCCCCTTTTTGAGTGTGGTCAGCCGGTCGTCGTCCATTACGACGGGGATCTCTTTCCCCTCTACCATGTGAAGCTCGGCGAACTCGTCTACGTTCAGGAACACGGCGTCGAGGTCACGCGCCACCATGTCCTTGAAGGCGCTCACGGTTAGCCCTCCGCAGCCTCCAGCATGGCGATCACTTCGCGCTTGGTCTTGGCTGCACTTGCGTCCACGCCCAGCGCCTCGGCAGCCTTCCTCAGTTCGGCCATTTTCATGCCGTCGTACTTGGTGGCCTTCGGGGCCTCTGTCTCAGGCACCGGCTCGGCCACGCCAGCAGCTACCAGCTCAGCCTCCCTCGCTTTGGTGAGAGAGAAGGGGCCGGAGTGTGGCGTCATGGCCTCCACGCTGCCGTTTATCACGAGCCCGTAGGTGCCTTTGATCATTTTGATCATGTCGGTGCCTCCTTTACTCAGGATCCGCAGCGCCCAGCTCCGGCAGCTCGTCCTCGTCGTCAGGATCCACCTCGTCGCCCGGCTCCACTTCGGCGGCCGTGATCGCTTCGATCAGGTCGGCCTTTTTCTTGCCTTTGGGAGTCACGCCCATGTCGGCCGCGAGCTTTTTCAGCTCGTTGTACTCCATGGCCTCCAGCTGCTCCGGGTCGAGGTGGCCCGTGGTCTTTTCAGGCTCGCCGCCAGCTGCCGGATCCGCTTTCGGCTCCGGCGCTGCCTGCTGCTCGTTTACATATACGGCCACGCCCAGAGAGACGAGCCGGGCGGCCTGCGCGTCGTCACATACGAACGGGCCGTGCTCCGGTGTCCTCAGAGCGTGGCGGGCGGTGCCGTTTTTGTCCTTGTAGGAGATACCGCAGCCGCCGCGAATAACTCTGATTTTTGCCATTGTCTGCTCCTTCCTGCGATTTTTAGTCGCCTGCGCTGGTGACAGTGATCGGGACGGTGCTCTCGTCTGTCAGGGTAGCCTCGCCGCCGGTGACTTTCCCGGCCTCGTCCGTTGTGAGCTTGATCGCCTTAACGGAGGCACCGGCTTTTCCGGCTGCGCCGTCCTTACCTGCTGCGCCGTCCTTGCCAGCTGGCCCGGCCGGGCCGATCTGCTCGTTCTGGACGGCCTGCTCCAGCTTGTTCATTTTCTCTGCGGTGATCACGTCACCGTCCTGCCATGTTGTCGGTGTATAAGCCATGTCCTCACTCCTTTCCGATTTTGGCTGCTCCGATTTTGCCTCTGCCGATCGCAGCGGTATCAACAGAGGGCACTATTCCCCCAGCACGTCGGCCACGATAAACGGGTTCTCGTTGTTTGGCATACAGAGCGGCGCAGAGCTGAGGATCAGCTCGCGGACGTTGTGTGTCGCGTCGCTGAGGTACTTCGGCACGTCCACGCCGGTGTAGGTGTGGAACTCGCCGTCGGACTGCTCCACCTGAGTGATCGCACCGTAAACGGTGCGGCCAGCAGCGGGAGCGCACGCGGCGATCTTGCCCGCCGGGATAAACGGCTTCACGGTGCCGTCCACCTCGGTGTAGGTGTCCTCGTAGGTCAGGAAGTCGATCATGCGGCCCTTGATGTTCAGGCGGGCGATCTTGGTCGCTCCGGTCGGCAGAGTCGCCGGATCCACGCCGCCGATCTGGTAGTTGCGGTTGTCGAGCAGCTTCAGGATCCACTCGTTTGCGAGGATAATGTCGGCCACGTCCGGGGCCACCAGCACCTCGGTGAACGGCAGACCGCGAGAGGTCAGCATGGAGCCCATGGCTGCCACGTCGTTGATCATCTGCTTGCCGGACGCCTCGGTGGTGTCCCAGTTCGCGGACGGGGTGTAGATCGCCGGGCTCGTGTCGCCGTCGTAGTAGCGCACCTCCCTTTCCTCGAAGTTGTGGAAGTCGTCCACATACTCGTCCATGACGCAGCCGTTTGTGAAAATCACCTCGGCAGCCATAGCCTCCTTGCGGCGCATATTCATGGCGCGAAGCTCGTCGAGATCGCCGAGCATGATCACGCCCTGACGCTGCTCAGGGGTCAGCTGGGTGTAGAGGGCCTCACCGAAGCCGCGCTTGCGCAGGTCGTCAATGGTGAGGGGACGCTTCGGCGCGATATAGGAAGGCGTGAAGCGCTTCATGGTGTAGCCGTCGCGCAGGATCGTGATCCCGCCCTTGCGGGGAGCGACGAACGGAGCCGCCTTCTTGGATCCCTTCTTGTACTCCACCAGCACGTCGTCGGTGGCGAAAATATCGCTCGCCGCGTTGGTCGGAAAATAGCGGTCAAGCAGGAAGGTGTGAAGCGGCGGGAGCTGCTGCACGGAGGCGAGCAGCGTGTGGGTGTCGTAAAAATTAAAAGCCATTTCTGTGTCCTCCTTGTCTTAGATTTCCACGGCGTCGGAGAGCAGGATCCCCACGGAGCGCAGGGCTTCCTTGTCTGCTGCCGTGATTTCGTACTCGTCCTTCACGATCAGAGTGTTGGCGTTGAAGTGTCCCGTGCGGTAGGCGGTCGCCACCACCGCTTCCTCTGTGCCGGTGTCCACGTCCTCAGCGAGCACCGCGTTGGCCTTGCCGGTCGTGGTGCCGCTGATCAGTTCCAGCTCTCCCTCAGTCTCGCTGGTAGCCAGCAGGCTGCCGCGTTTGAGGATCCCCTGATTGGCCTTCACCTTGACGGAGAATGGCTCGGCGGGCGGGTTTGCGCCGTTGATCAGATTGTCGAAGCCGACGGCTCCGAGGTTCTCGTCCAGTCTCTTGCTCATTAGTTGGTACCTCCTTTGGTCTTGTTGTAGGCGTTGACTACCGCCTGAATGTCTGCGGCGTCCTGTTCCTGCTGAGTGGAAGGCGTGCCGCCGTTGGGCGCTGCGCCCACGTTTGCCGCACCAGAGTCCGCGCCGTCCTTCATATAGGCGGCGAGGAAGTTCTGGCCGGACGCTGCGCTCTGCTGCATTACGCGGAAACAGAGCTCCTGAGCGGTGCAGGGCTTGTCTCCGTACTTTGCGTCGTGGACGAGCTGCTGGTCGGGGATAGAGGCCGCGATCGAGTCAATGTCCGCGAGGCGCTGGCGCTCAGCCGCCACCGCGTCCGCGTTGGCCTGAGTCTGTGCTCCGGCCCTTGCTTCGTTTTCAATCTGGGCCACGAGCTCCGGTTCCTGAGCTCTCAGTTCTTCGAGTGTCATGTGGTTTTTACCTCCTTCTTTTTTTGCCGCCGGTTTTACGGTCGGCTTTTTATTTGCTGCCGGTCTTGCGGCCGGTTTAGCACTTGCTTGGATCGGGATCGTGCCGGGGATATTCCGCAGCCCCTCGACGTTATGGCTCACGCCGTTGACATATAGCACCTTCTTGTCGGCGCTCATGCTCATGTCGGGATCTTCCTCGTCCTCTTTGAGCTCGTCGGCGAAGCCCTTCTCCAGAGCCTCGCGGCCGGTGAGCCACGTCTCTTTGGTCATCATGCTGCGAAGTGTCTCGACGGCGATCCCTGTCTTGCCGTTGTAGATCTCGGCCACGGCCCGCTCGCTGGCGTCCATGCCCTTGATCAGCTGCTTCATGTCCTGAATGTTCAGCGCGTCCCAGAGCAGCACGCTGACGCCGTGGATCATTACCAGAGAGCCGGGGTACACGGTCACGGTGTCACCGGCGCACATGATCACGCTCGCGGCGCTTGCTGCGATACCTTCGACGACGACGTTCACCTCGCCGCTGAGTGCTTTCAGGGCGTTGTGGATCGCGATCCCGGTGTAAAGGTCGCCGCCGCAGCTGTTCAGCTTCACGGTGATGTGGGCTTTATCCTTGACGGCCGCCAGATCCTCCATGAAGCCCTCCGGGGTGATGTAGAGGCCGGGCTCAGGTTCACCCGTCCACCAGTCGATCGGCTGCTGGCTCATAACGTCGCCGTAGAGGGTGATCTCGCCCTCGTCCTCGCTGACGCTTGCCACGTTCCAGAATTTCGGAGCCGTGGCTGCCTTCGGGGCCGCAGCCGGGCCCATGCGAATGTTAGCTCTCATTCGTCTGTCCTCCTTTGATTGCCTGTTTTATTTGCTCAGCGATCACGAGGTCGCGGAGCGCCACCAGCCCGCGCCGCTTCGCCGTTTCCGGGTTGTGCGGGTTGTTCTCGCCGCTGCCGTCACCTTCTCCTTCGCTGCTTTCGTCCGGGGCTGCCGGTTCCTGCCCGGATCCTCCAGTCTGGTGCGGATCCGGTGACTGCCCGCCGAGCTTCTCGTTTTCGCGGATCAGTTGCTCCACGTTGGCGTCCCACTGGCCGCCGTTGAGCCGGATCGTGCTCTGCTCGTGCGTGGAGAAGCCCTCGCTGCACGCGAGGATCTCGGCCGTGATCTCCTTGGTCGGGTCGAGCTGTCCCTGAGACGGGCCCAGCCACTCGCTGCCGAGATATGCGGCGCGGATCGCGGGGTTGGTGAAAAAGCCGGGCGCGTAGATACGGCCACGGGCCACCGCTTCGCTCATCCATACTTCATAGAGAGGGCGGCAGAAGTCGTCGGCCAGCCACTCGCGGCGCATTTTGAACGCCTTCCACGCCTCCAGCAGAGCCGCACGGCTCGCCGAGTAGCTCGCGTTGAAGGATTTCAGCAGAAGATCGGCCGGTATTTCCAGAGCCGCGCCCACCTGCTCGCTGACTGCCTTCGCGAAGGTGTCGAAGCTGCCGTTCGGGTGCTTAGGGTCTGCGAAGGTCACGTCCTCGCCGGGTTCCATGACGTTGATCTGGCCCGGCCCCATGCTGTACTCGTTCGGGCCCTTCGGTTCTGCCTGAGGATCCGGCTCCACCTGATTGAAGGGCATGTCGTCCGTGGGGGCGTTGGTCTTAATAAACGCCGTGAAAAAGCTCTCGATCACGGCCGCCATGAGCTCGCTCTCGGTGTAGCGCCGGAGCTGGAGCAGCGGCTCGATCACCTGCGCCAGATAGCTGACGCCCCGGTATTGATCCGGGCGCTCGGTGTCTATGACGTGGATCACGTTCGGGAGCCCTGTGTGTGGCTGGTATGCTTCCACGCGGGCCCATGTGGTCGTAGGTGCTCCCACCTCGAAGGGGTAGTTGCTGCGGATATGGTAGGCCACGACGGCCCCGCCCTTGTCTACCTCCACGCCGTCGTATATCGTGTTCCCGGTGTCCGGGTTCTTGCCGGTCGTGTAGTAAACCGAGGTACCCACTCCGTAGCGGCCCGGCGTCGCGATCCTGTCCGCTTCGATCAGGTGTACCCGGAGAGAGTAGGGGTGCAGCGCGTCGATCTTGTACTGCTTGATCACGCCTATGCAGTCGCCGGAGAGCAGCCACGAGATCAGCGCGAGCTGCTGGAGCCCGTAGAAGTTGTTCATGCCCGTGGCGTCGCAGGCCCTCTTATTGTTGGCCCAGAGCGAGAACTCCCGCTCCGTTTCCTTCTGCCATGCCTCTGCCTGATCCGGGGAGAGGCTCAGCACTTCGCGGTCGATCCGGCTTTTCAATTTCAGCCCGACGCCCACCACGTTTGTGCGGTTCGTCTTGATCGCAGAGGTCGCGATCGGCGCGGCCATGTATAACATGCGGGCCCGCTGCCGGAGCGTGTAGTTGTTAAAGTCTATGTCCTCGTGAGGTGAGCCGCTGGGAGCGTTGAAGCCTTTCACAGCCTTCTTGCGCCAGCTGGCCCCGGCTTCGCCGTAGCCTTTGTTCTGTGGTCTTACGTTGTCGGGGAGCCACATTCCCGCCTTTTTTTCGTACCTGATTTTTCTCACCTCCTTGCCTTGTGCATAAAAAACGGCAGGCCGGGCGGGGAAGGAGCGTACCCCGTCCATGTCTGCCGTAGTAAAGCCGGGAGCGCCCGGCGTTTACCCGTTTACCAGTCGCGGGGGACGACGCCCACCGCACGCCGGGGCCTTTGCCCGGCCAGCTCTGCCTCCAGTTCGTCCACGCGCTTGCGCAGCTTGTCGATCTCGGCCTGAATTGCCGCCAGCGACGTGTTGTAGCGCTGGAGGTTCCGGGATCCTATGGTGTAGAGCTGCACGCCGTCCTTGCTGAGCATTTCCTTCTCGCGGGCCAGATAGAGCTCCAGCCGTTCCTTGGTCATTTCCAGCTCGCGGCGTATTCTCTGCCGACGGTATTCTGTGATCTGTGCCATGTCCTTGCCTCCTTACCATTCGTCGAAGTATGAGGCCGGGGCCCTTGCCCGGCTCTGCTGCGGTGCTGCAGCTTTCTTCGGCTTGCTTTTGTCTGGCAGGTTTTTGAGCCGTCTCTCCACCGCCAGCGTGTCGGGGTCTATGATCTTGAAGCCTGCCAGCGCGTAGTTGCGGCAGTCGAGGGCCTCGTTCCTGTTATGTCCCGGCAGCTTCACCCACGCCCAGCGGTTGCCCCGCTTGGTCTGAGTGAGCTCCAGCTTCTCGGACAGCAGCCCGTTGAAGTAGTACGAGTCGTAGCCGTAGGACTCGCCACGGGGGAAGTGGCAGAACTTCGGGCCGGGTTCCTGCACTTTTACGTTTGACATGATCGCGGTTTTGCCCGCGTCCACGCCGAGGGTGTAGAGCCAGCAGGCGATCCGCTTATTATCCCGGATCGCCACCTTGGAGGGAGGCGTCACGAAGGGGATCCCGTCGCCGCCTTTGCCCTTGATCGCAAAAACGCGCTTATTTTTTCGGATCCGGCACTCGGTATAAACTTCTTGCGTATAGTGGCCGCCAGAGTCCACGCAGGTGATCGAGATCCGCAGCCCGCGCCCGGAGTCTTTGAAGTGGTAAACGTGGTCGATCACGTCGTCGAGCTGCTGCCACACTTCGGGGTTGTCGGGTTTCCCCATGATGTAGCCCTTTTTGATCCCCCACGTCTCGCCGTAGTGCCCGTGGCCCACGACTTCGTACTCCAGCCGGTTGTCCTGCGTGTCCACGCCGCAGGTGAGCACCAGCACGCCCTCCGGCAGCTCCACCGGGGAGCCGTCGGCGTTGGTGCCGTAGTCCTCGCGGCGGGCCAGCATGGTGTCCTCGTCCATAATGTCGCCGCGATCCTCCCAGAGCTCGCCCAGCAGCGTGTTGTAGACGACTTTCAGCCGTTGCGGGTCGTCCTTGGCTTGCAGAAATTTGAGCACGATCTTGGCCCATGGCGTCCACGGTGATGAGAAGGCGTTCAGCCAGAAGGAGCGCACGCCCTCGGCGTAGGCGTCAGGGTTCTGCGCGATCCACTTCGCGGGCTGCTTGCGCATGACTTCCTCCGGTATGAGGACGCCACAATGCGGGCAGGCCCACTCCACGGGGCCGGTGATCTTGTAAACCTTTTTCCCGCGCACCTTGGTGACGGTGTGCTGGAAGTGGATCCGGTCGAATATGATCTCGCCGTACTCGCCGCACTCCGGGCAGCGGTGGCACCACCGTTCCTGTGTGCCTTGGTAGTAGCTGTTCTCAATGTTGGACGCGCCCTTGATCGTCGGCGTTGATACCTCGACGGCCTTCGCGTTGTAGAATGTGGCCTGCCGGGCCTCAGCCAGCGCCCACGGGTCGCCCTCGGTGCCTGCACTCACGGCCCAGCGGTCGCGCTCGTCGCCGAGGATATAGCGGGCAGGGGTGGAGGCCAGCGCTGAGGCGCTGTTCGAGCCGGTGATCGTGAGCATACCGCCGGGGAAGGACTTCTGGAGGATCGTGTTCCCGGAGTCCCTCGTCTTTATGTCTGAGACTTTGGCCCTCAGCGTTTTGCTGTCCCGGATCATGGGAGCGATACGCAGCCGCGAGAACTTGCGGGCGTCGTCGAGGGTAGGCTGGACAAAAAGGATCGAGCCGGGGTCTTGGTCGATAATGTAGGCGATTATGTTCAGCTCCAGCTCCGACTTTCCCACCTGAGAAGCTGCCACCATAACGATCTTGCGGATCTTCGGATCCGTGAACGCCTCCATAGGTTCCCGGAGGTAGGGCGTGCGCGAAGTGCGCCACGGGCCCGCCTCTGCGGAGTTTTCCGGCGATAGGCGGCGGTGTCTATCGGCCCATTCTGCCACCGTCAGTTCTTCGGGTGGCTTGAAGTTACGGACAGCCGGGCCTATGGCTGCGTTGAGCTTTTTCGCGGCTTTTTTACTCGTCGCTTTCATCTGCGAGAGCGTCGCTCCAGCCTTCCCGATCCCGCACCCGCCGCTGGTAGACTTCGGGGTCGTATTTATAGCCCGCGAGCTCGTTCAGGATCTTGTAACACTCGGAGCGGATCAGCGCCGAGGCTTCGTTCGCGTTGGACGTTTGCACAATGTCCATAGCGAGGCGGCCCGGCAGCGCCATGATCATGCTGCGGACAGTATAAACGAGGTCGTTCATTACGGCCTCCACGTCCTCGCTCCGGTGCATTTTGCCCTCCAGCTCTTTGAGCTGCATTTCTGCGATCTTGGCCTTGCTCTGTTTGAGGTCGGCCTCGGCTCGCAGCTTGTCGGCCTCAGCCTGCACGGTGTCGGCGCTCTTGCTTTCCTTGCCGTTGGCCTTGTCGCTGAGATACCGGATATACGCCTGCACTGTCGGGAGCAGGTCGAACTTGTACGGCCGGACAGAAGCGGCCGGGATCACGCCGTCCTTGGCGAGCTGCTGCACCCGGCGATCCGTGACGCCGAATAGCTTCGCGATTATTGCCGAGCCTTGCAGGTTTTGTTTGCCTTCTGCCATGGCGTCACCTCCTTTTCCGGGGCTCTGGGCGAAACGAAACGGCCTGAAAAATTTTTTTCGAGTCTGCTCACGTTTTGGGCTCGCGAGCACCGCAGGGCTCTGGCAGCGGTGACAGTACCTTGCCGGGCTTTGGCGTCGTGGTTCGAGCTTCGTCGGCTTCGCTTGCTCGATTTTTCTTCGGCTTTTCTTTTCGCCTTTTCTTTTGGTTCGTTTGCTTCGCTTTGGTTTGCGTTGCGTTGGCTTGGCTGCTGCTCGTGGCCTGCTGGTGTGGTCGCTGGCTTGGCTTACTTCATGGCCTGCTGTATGTAGTGCTCGAATCTCTTTTCGAGGTTGGTCGCGATCAGTTCTTCGATCGTGTCCTTGGCCCGGCCGCTTATCATCTGCGGCACGGACAGGGTGCGCACGGCCTCAATGGGTGTGCGGCCCTCGGCAGTCCTCTGGAATGGGAGAACACTCCCCCCGTTTCCTGCGGCCACGAAGGTGCCGGGGCTCATGCTGGCGCGGCCCCCTTTCAGTATGGTGGCCTTGACTGTGTACTTCTTTGGCGGCCTTACCATAGCGACGGGCGAGCCTTTGGCCGTGGCAATAGCTTGGCCGGGGACTCTGATCTGTTTCGCCTGCTGAGTAGTCGGCCGAGACTTCGGGCTCATTTTGAAGTGCGTCGGTGTCAGCGTTCTGCCCTTGTATTCGAGAGAAGCTCCGGCGACTGATACCCCGGCCACACTTATGTTGGAGGCCCCCTTTTTCTTTTTGGGCCCCGCCTCATTTATGGCGGCCGTGTCCACGCCGTAGTGCTCCCGGATCCCTTTCGATACCCACGCGGGCGCTCTGCTGGTGAAGTCGTTCACGGTTTTCTGGAGAGCTGTCTCGCCGCCTTTTTCCAGCTTGGCGAGCTGCTTCGCCAGCTTGTCGCCGTTCTTCATGGTGACAGTGAACGCGCCAGAGGTGCGCCGAGCTGAGCCAGTAAAAAAGAGGTCACTCATGGCGGCCCCTCCTTCCTCTCCAAAAATTTGCCCTCCCCCCGGTTGTTTTTTTCGAGGTGAGGGCATAGAAAAGCCGCCCGGAGGCGTCCCAGCTCTCCCGACGGCTTTCGCTATATTATAGCGTAACACTTTTTGTTTATCCCTTTCAATCCCTTTTTATCCCCTTTTATCCCTTTTTATCCCCCTGCGCGTCCTGCTGCCCCTCTGGGCCTCTTTTCCCGGTGTGGATAATTTACCAGCCGGGGACGAAAAAAGCCCGCCGTCGGCCGCTGTGTGGCTTCTGGTGGGCTTCTTTTATTGCTTGCTCTTATATATCCGGGCGAGAGATTGCAGCGCGGATCCGTGGAGCTTAAAGGTGCGTTTCAGGTACTTGTCGGCCTTTTCTTCGTAGTCGTCCTCGGTGGAGTAGAGGGCTTCGCAGATAGGCCACCAGCGTGCGCCGTCGAGGTACCGCATTTCTATGACGGTCTGCTCGTCCGGGCTCGCCATGCGCTCGATCAGCGTCTCCAGCTCGTGCCGGAGCTCCCGCTCGTCCTTCACCAATTTGCGGATCCTGTCCTCCAGCTCCAGCTTGCGCAGCACTTCGCGCTCGATCTTGGTCGTGCCGTCGCCTCCCCCGCTCGGCAGTCCGGTGAGGTTCGGGGTGGAAGGGGAGCCCATGGAGTTGTTGAGAGCCTCCAGCCTCTCGATCAGATTGTCGATCCGGCGCGGCATGGCCTTGTAGCGCTCCAGCTTCTCTTTTATTGCGTCCGTTTCCTTGGCCTTTTTTCTCGGCTCCATGGCTGCCACCTCCTTTTTCGTGTTATTCGTTGAATATGCCCTCGTATTGCTCACGGCTCAGGGCCTTGCCTTTCCTTATGAGCTGGATCCCGGTCGTCTTGCCGGTGGTCTTAATGTAGCGCCGCACGATCACGTCCACGAAGCCGGGCTCCATTTCCATGATGAACGACGGCTGCCCGGCGCTCTCGGCCGCGATCAGAGTCGTGCCGGATCCTCCGAAGGTGTCGAGGACTCCCTCGGCCCACTCGGTATTGTCCAGCAGCTTCTCCAGTATTTCGACGGGCTTCTGCGTCGGGTGCAGCTCGTTCCCGGAGCGGGTGGCCTCCAGCACGTTGCCGTAGCCCTTGTGGTTGTCCCACTTTGGCTTGGTGCGGTGTGCGAACATGACGAGCTCGTGCTGGGCCCGCCAGCCGTTCCCCATGCCGGGGCTTTTCTTATTCCAGACGATCATGTTCCTGACTCCGAGGCCGGAGCCTTCCACGAGGTCGAACAGATACACCCACATGCGCCAGTCGGTGAAGATGTAGGCCACTTTCACGTCCACGGCTCCGAGCACGGCCTTCATTAGCACCTGATAGCCTCTTGTGCTCAGGCTGTCCGAGCTGATCGTCGGCTGTATGGTGCCGCCTTTGCCGTCCTGCTGCTTCGAGCCTATGCTTCCTGTCACCTTGCCGGACTCTTGGAAGCCGCCGGAGCAGTACGGCGGGTCAGTGAGTAGGATCTCCGGTTGAGCTCCGTCCAGCAGCAGCTCCCGGTCTTTTTCGTTGGTGGCGTCCCCGCAGACGACGCGGTGGCGGCCGAGGATCCAGAGATCACCGCGCTGCGTGATCACCTGATCCGGCTCTGGAATGTCCGGTACGTCGTCCGGCTCGGTCAGATCGTTGTGCAGAGCTTCTGACAGCGCCGTGACGAGGCTCTCCACCTCGTCCTCGGTGTAGCCGGTCAGCTCCATGGGGATCTCGCCGGTGTCTATGTCCGCGAAAATGTCGGCCAGCAGCTTTTGGTCGATCTCTGCCAGCTCTGCGATCCGGTTGTCGGCCACCAGATCCGCGTATTCCTCGGCGGCGTTCGTGTAGTTCTGGTAGTCCACCGGCACCTCTTTGAGCCCTTCCAGCAGGGCAGCAGAGAGGCGGCCGTGGCCCTTCACTATGAAGCCGGAGAGCTTCGAGACGGTGATCGGCTGCCGCCAGCCGGTTTGCCTTATGATCCGGCCGAGGGCTTGGATCTGGGCGTCCGGGTGCGTGTTCGGGTTCTTCGGGTTCGGCACCAGCTTGGCAGCGTCCACGATCGCGTCGTGGGCGCAGAATACTGGCACGCCGTCCGCGTAGCCCTTCGGCTCTGCCTCTGACTTATACTCCGTCATTTTTTGGCCCCCTTCCATTTGTGCCTGTTAATTGCGGCCTTTTTGATCCGCTCCCTCAGATCTTCGTCATTTTCCCAGCTTCGGCGCTGGATCCCGTATTTCCCGGCTATACTGTCGAGGCTCTGGCTGATTGCCGGTTTGCATGCTGCCTGCAAGTTTACCGTGTCCAGAGTCCGGGCCGCTTTCAGGATCCTCCGCTTGTAGCTCCGGTTTTTCTCGCCCTGCTGCCGCCTCACGCCATAGATCGGGCCGATACTGTTCAGTGTGAGCCCCTCCATGGAGTCCCAGAGGGAGCGGGCGATCCTGCGGCGGCGTTCCCGCTCCCGGTGCTGCTTCATGGCCCGGCAGAAGATATGAGCGCCCACCGCCAGCAGTATGAAGGCCGCCATGGTGGCGAAGGAGATCCAGAAGTAACTCAGCAGCACGGCGGGCCAGCCCCATGACACGCGGCCTGCTGCCTTCTGGTAGATCAGGATCGCCTCGCCTCCTGCCGAGATCAGGAAGTAAAGGAGCCACACGACGGCTCCCGCTCCGTTTCCTGCGTTTTTCCTCTCATTTTCTGTGTTTTCGTTCACGTTCGGCCCTCCTTCTTTGCGCCCGGTTCCCGCCGGGCTTCTGTGCTGGCCTGCTTTGCTGGAAGGGGAGCACAAGCCCCGCTTTCAGTGCGCACTCAGTACAGAGCAGCTGCACGGCCTGTTCCTTCTGGAGTCTGTCGGCCTCCTGGTGCTTCCAGCACTTCTGGCCGCAGGCCGGGCACTTTATGAGCTGCCAGTCCGGGTGGTTGGCCTTGGTGTCCCCGTTCAGGTTCTTGTCGAGCGGCAGGCAGAGGATCCCGCCCTTGTCGCTGTCCTTCCTCGGTCTGAGGTCGATCCCGTGGGCGAGCAGCTTCTCGCGGACGTCGTTTTTCTGTTCTTCCTGCTTTACCTCGACGATCTCCACCTTGTCCGGCTCCAGCACGAACGAGCCCTGCGGCTCCCAGTCCTTTGCCTTCCACGCTGCGGTGAAGTCCTCCAGCGTCTCGTAGGCGCTCAGGCCCGCGTCGTTCTCTGTCTGCCATACGGTCAGCATGACGGCCTCGTCGTCCTCGTCCTCCCAGCCGTAGAGGTGCCAGTTTTCGGGATCGTAGTCCCACTGGGAGAAGTAGAGCGTGTGGCCGTCAATGGGCCAGCCTGTCCCGCTCACGCGGCCGGTGATTATTTTCGGCTTGTATGCCATGATCATGTCCTCCTTTTCCATGTGTCACGCTCCGGCAGGAATACCACCGGCGCGTCCCGGTATTTTGATATATACGCCATGGGAGTGTCCGGTTCTCCGTCGAAGGCGTTATACAGAGCGGTGCAGAGCTTCGGCTGTATGTCCGGCAGCGGATCAACGTCTTTCCAGAGCTTGCCGCTCTCGTCGATATACACCGGGCGATCCCAGCTGTCGCGGCCCTTGTGTCTCAGCACCAGCGCCTCCCAGTTCCAGAGCCCCTGCTTCCCTTTGATTGGCACCGGATCCGGCAGCAGGTGTACGTCTGCCAGCTTCCACGCATACCGGCCCGGAGCGAAGTGTCCGAGATCCCGCTCGTCTTGGGAGAGGGAAGCGGCGAAGCTCGGCGTGATCTCTATGCAGTCCACCAGCTCCCCGGTGGCTATGATCGCGCCTCTCGGCATTTCGGCCCACTCGCAGCGCAGCGCCTCCTTGATTTTGAGGGCCGTCTTTATTGCGATCTGCTCCAGAGTGTCGAACACGTCCCGCGCTGCTGCATGGATCGCGATCGGGCCCCGGTATTTTGTGGCCCAGCTCCTTGTCTCGTATTCTTTGATCCCTGCTGCCAGCGCTCCGGCGTATGGCTGCCATACTGTGATTGCCTTCATCTTTTCGCCCTCCCTCTGAAATTGTCCGGGGCATCGCAGGTGCTCCAGTGTGGCGTATAGCCCCAGCTCTGGGCCTCTGCCGGATCCTTCACGGCCTCGCAGCTTATCACGTCCCCGGCGGGCGTTACCAGCTTTAGGCTGCCGCCCGGCTTGATCCGGTAGTTGATCGGCTTCGGGTCGCACGGCATACTTTTTCCGGCCCGTGTCTTTATCCAGAGGATCGGCCTCCCGCAGCTTTTACACGTTCCTTGGTTCATGGTTTCCTCCTTTCACGCCAGCGGGATGGCCCACGGGAGCCCTCCCCGGTCGGTTCTTTATGCAATAATGGTGAGCCGCTCCCGGTCTGGAATGTCGGCCAGCTGCTCCACGAGGTAGCGCTTCACGTTCTCGACGGCCTGAGACTTCCAGAGGCCGCCGTCTGCTGCCACCAGCTTGAATACCGGAGCGCCGCCGCGTCCCTCTCCGATACGGAACACGAACTCACTCGCGGGCTGCTCCACTTCCAAAAAGGTGCGGTAGGGGATCAGCTTCACCGGGTTGGGGACGAGCGCCGACTCCTTGGTGGTTACTCCGGTTTTGATCACCGCCTGCTGCGTGATCCCGTCGTCGGAGTAGGTGGCCTGCTGCGTGTTCACGATATTGCTCGCCATGACGGTGACGGCCTCGCGGTCGTCGCTCGGTGCAAAGCATGACTGCATGGAGACGAGAAAAGCCTCTTGCTCATACTCCCGGCCGTAGTCGAACTGCGGCAGCAGGGCGTTCACCTCGAAAAGCGTCTCACGGTCACGCTCCGGCAGCAGGCCGGAGTAGAGCAGCACGTTGGTGGCGCTCACCACCTGAATGATCATGCGGTCGCGCAGTTCCTCGCGGCTCTCTTTGATGTAGTCCACCAGAGACGTGAGGGTGGTCGCCCTGATCGGCTCGGCCTTGTCCGCTGCGTCGTAGCGTTTGAGGGTTTTCGTGCAGTATGTCCTCCCGTTGATCTCGACTGTCTCCGGGTGCTCGGCCTTTACGGCCAGATCCGCGATAAAAGCGATCGCTTCCTTGATACCTTCCATTGTCTTGTCCTCCTTCTTTTATGCCTGCGCGGTTTTCCCGCTCATATTTACCACGCGGCCGCCGGTCGTTTGCCGGTCGTCCGCAGTCTGTCCGGCGGTTTCGTACACTTCGCCGGTGTCCGGGTCGTAGTCCCGGCCGGGGATCAGCTTCCCGGCCTGCCGGTTCCTCCGGTTTCTCAGATCCAGAGGCTTGCCGGTCGGCTGCTGCTCGATCTCGGCGTCGTCCTCCGGCTCCGGTTCCGCTTCCTCCTTCGGCATGAGGTCGGGGAGTGACATCTGCCCTCTGATCTGCCCGTCGTACTCTGCGATCTCGATCTCACCGGTGCGAAGGTTGAGGCCCATCACCATTTGTGTGTCGATCGCCTCGGTGGCTGCGAGCTTGGTCGTCACGGCGATCGTGGTGTTTACCACCTGCCGGGACTTGTTGGGCGCGAATTTTATGTTGACGGTGATCCCTCGCTTTGATACGGCGTCGGTGTTCGGGTTTTGGATATTCTCGGCCACCTGCATGAGTGCCTCGTTCAGCTTCTCGGCGAAGGCTCCACCGGCCAGCGTTTCGAGGTTGATATAACTCTGAATTTTTGCTCTGCTCATTTCCTTTGCTCCTTTCTGGGCCGGTTCGTTCCCCGGCGGCCCTCCGGGCTTATGCCTCCACCCTCTGCCACACGGCCTCGGTGGCGTTCGAGTGCGTGGCCTTCCTGCGGCCTACCGTCTTTACCACGCCCATGTCTTTGAGCTCCGAGAGCCTCGGTGCCACATAGTTGCGGTTAAAGAATGGAATCCGGCCTGCTGCCACCAGCTCGTCGGTGATCTCGCTCACTGTCATGGAGCGGGAGCCGAGCACTTCGAGGATCTGGCGGCTGCGTTCCTTGCACTTCGGCAGCACTTCCTCGTAGCTTTCCCGGCGGGTTTGCTTTGTGATCGCGTCCATGGCTTACCTCCTTTCCGGCTTGTCGCCGAGTCTCAGGCAGCGGCCGCGCTGGTATGCCATACACCTGCTCCCGACGCAGTAGCCGAGCCGCTCCTTTACTGTGTGTTTCAGGTTCCTGTCTCTGTCCCTGCCATAGTTCTGCGCGATCTCCTTCTTGAAGGGGCAGAGCTTCCTCCTGTCCTTCACTGTGGTGTCCTCCTTCCTTATGCCGTCCAGACGATCGCCGAGCGCCCGGTGACGCTGCACGCCCGCTTTCCGGCGTTTCTTGCCTTGCCTGCTGCCTGCGCTTTCGTGAGGATCGGCCCCACGTCGCTGCGGCTTACCTTCTGGCCCCTGTCGGCCAGCTCTGCGGCGATCTCGTTCGCCGTCATGGCCTTGCCCTTGATCAGCTCCAGCACCATGTCCCGGACGCTCAGAGCGGTGTCAGGGCTGCGCCACACGATAACGGCAGAAGGGAAGGGCGCGGAGTCCTTGGCGTTGCCGTCCTCGTCCGTGAACTTGATCCTGCCCCGGAGGAAACGCACCTCGGCAGCTTTCCCGCCGAATATGTAGTCGTGGAAGTACGAGGTGTCCGTCCGTGCCGGTATGAGCATAACGACGAGTGTGTCCGGTTTCTGGCTTTCCTCGTAGCCCTTGCGCACCCAGTCCTGAATGTGGCGGCCGTATGGAGGATTGCAGAACACGCGATACCCCCCCCAGTCCTTCGAGAGCCCGTCGTCTGCGGGCGTGTAGTATTTCGCGCACTTGGCGCTTTTATCGGTGGCCGCCGGGTCGAGGTTAAAATGAAATTCACGATCCAGCTCGGCGAAAAGCTCTGGCGGCGTACACCAGCTCAGGTTGTTGCTGCTTAATAATGCGGCGTTCATGTGTTTGCTCCTTCCTGTTCGTTGTATTCCAGCTCTATGCCCTCCAGCAGCTTGATCACTCCCGCGATATACTGCACGCGGTAGGGTTCGAGCTCGTCCTGCTTCATGTGTTTGTGCCCGTATATGTCCTTCATGTCCCGCCAGACTTCCCACGGCACCCGGTAGAAGTCTTGGAGCCCGAAGCTCACCACGACGAAGGCAGCAGCGCCGAGCTGGTGGTGTTTGCTCAGGCTCTCGATCTGCTCTTGCGTGAGGCGGCTCTGCTCGATCCGGTCGCTGTCGGTGTGCTTGGCCTCAAATACCACGGCCCGGCCTCCGGTGAGCGTGCCCTTAAAATCAGGCTGCCCGGCCTTGGTGTAGCAGGCGAGGAACTGCCCCTGCCGGTTCGGCGGCCGGAGCGGGCGCATGGGCTCCGGGGTCTTTTCCACGAAGGCCACGCCCTTGTCCTTATACCAGAGCAGGCTCGCGGCGATCATGTTCTCGAAGTGTTCCCCGGCCCGCTTGCTCTGGAGTCCCTTCTGGCTCCGGCAGACGTTGGAGAGGGCGGTCGCAGCTGTCGGATCCGGGTAGCCCTCGCGGTTCTTTCCCGGCACCGTGTCCCAGCTCACGGCGTCGCCTCCACGGTCATGTCCTTGCCGGGGTTTCGCCTGAGCTGCTTCGCCAGCTCCATGATCACCTCGCCGCTGATCCGCACGGTGGTGGACTCAATGGCCGCCACGCCGTTGAAGTTGCCGACGTGGGAGGGGAGCGTGATCAGGGCGTCGCCCAGCTCGTCCTCGCCCTCTGCTGCAGCAGCCTTCTGGCTCTGGTACACCTCGGCAGCGTCCCGGATCGGGATCCCGTGCGCCTCTGCGTATTCGATCTCGCGCTTCATGCCCTCGCTGGGGTTCTCGATCCCGTACACCCAGAGCTCGTCGCATATATCCAGCAGCGCGAGGCCCAGCTCCATGCCGAGTTCCCTCTCGGCCGGGATCGTGTCGTCCGTGAACTGCGTACAATAGACGTGGGGCGCGATCGGCACCACGTCCGGCCAGAGCTCTGCGGCCTCCCGGCAGTAGCCCTGCGCCTTGGTGATGTTCTTCTCCATGTCTCCCCTGCACGGGGAGCAGATATAAATAAACCGTTTTCTCATGGTCTTGCTCCTTCCTGCTGCATGGCGGCCCGGATCCGCTGCTCGCTCAGTTTCGTATATTCCGGGTTGATCTCTATCCCGATAAAGTCCCGGCCCTCCTGCACGGCCACGGCTCCAGCTGTCCCGCTCCCCATGAAGGGATCCAGAACGGTGCCGCCGGGCCTGCTGCCTGCTAAAATACACGGCCGGGCCAGATCCTCCGGGAATGTGGCGAAGTGTGCGCCCTTGTAGGGCCTCGTGGCGATCGTCCATATGCTGCGCCGGTTCCTTTTGCCTGTCTCGTTCGGGACGAGGCCGTGGCCCTGCCTCTCAATGCTCGCGCCGTTCTCTTTGACTTGGTCGTGCGTGTAGGCCGTGCCGCCTCTGAATGTCCCGGAGTTCCCGCGCCGCCTTGCGTTCGGGTTCTGGCTGCCGGGGAAGCCGACGGCCGGTTCCTTTATGGCTTCGGCGTCGTAGTAGTACCGCTCGGACTTGCTGAGCAGAAAGACGTACTCGTGGGCCCGTGTCGGCCGGTCTTTGCAGCTCTCCGGCATGGCGTTGGGCTTCTGCCAGATAATGTCGGCCCGGAGGTGCCAGCCGTCTGCCCTTAATGCGAAGGCCAGCAGCCACGGGATCCCGATCAGGTCTTTGCGCTTGTAGCCGGTCGGCTGCGTGCTGGAGCGGGTGGCGTAGCTGTCGCCCATATTGAGCCAGAGCGTGCCGTCGTCTTTCAGAACTCTGCGCACCTCCCGGAACACTTCGGCGAGCCTCTCGACGTACTCGTCCGGCGTTCCTTCGAGGCCGATCTGTCCGGGCGTGTTGTAGTTCCTCAGCCCGAAGTAGGGCGGCGAGGTCACGCAGGTGCTGCAGCAACAGGCCGGGAGCTTTTTCAGTTCCTCCAGCGCGTCGCCGGTTATTAGCTTCACTCGTCCACCTCCCCGGCTTCCAGCTGCGGCCGTCCTGCTGCCTCCAGTGCCCGCTCATACCAGCCGTAGGAGAGCCGGTTCATGCGTTCGTCGTGCTCCCGGCGATCCTGCTCGCGGGTTTCGAGTAGCCTCTGGCCTCTGTCCGGGAGGGCAGCAGCCGCCTTGTCGATCTGGGCGGTGATTGCCTCCGGCGTCATGGCCCGCTGCCGCTCCCGCTCGTACATTGGCCCGTATTGCTGCACGAAGGCCACGCGATCCATGCCGGGCTTGCCGCCCACGCAGTAGCTCCGGTGCATTTCCCAGAGGTTGCCCCAGCCGATCGTCTCGACTGCGCGGGCCACGAGGGGCGGGAGCTGGTTCTGGAGATCACCGTGGTTATGTTCTCCGACGGTGTGCAGCAGGTCGCTGACTGCCGCCCACGCCTTGTCCGGCGGTATGAGATCGGGCCGCTGGATCTCCAGCATGATCTCCCGGAGCTCGGCCACACTCGGCGGCCATTTGCTCGTTGCTATGTGCTTATTGAGCGCCAGCGCCACGATCCGGCCGTCGTCTGCTGCGAACATTGTCGCCCAGAGGTTCACCGTGGCCGTGACTGCCTGCTCGTCTCTGAATTTGTCATAGTTGGGGTAGGCGGTGACGACGATCGCCACCAGCCGCGCCGCGTCTGCCTTGGTCAAAACAGGCCGCCCCCTTCCTCGTCTGCGATTATCCCTGCCAGCACGCCCATGGTGTCGGGCTTGGCCGTCCTCTGGTATGCTGTAGGCCCGCTCTGCGGCAGTTCGTCGTCCCAGCGGCCCTGATTGAGCCATGTCGCCGGGTGTGGGATAAAGCGGCCAGCTTCCCGCTGCCATTGGTCTGACTCCTTGGCGGCCGTCACGGCTGCCATGATCCTGTCGAACAGTTCGGCATCCGGCTTGATCCGCTTCCACGATTTGAGCGCCGCCTGCTTTCCGACTTTCCTCGGATAGAGCTTCCAGAACTCGGCAAACCGTCGTTCCTGCGCGTCGGGTTTCTTCTCCGTCGCGGGGGCAGGGGGGAGATCCCCCTCTGTAGGTGTACTCTGGTTTTCTCTTGTCTGGTCTACTCTACTTTGGTTTACTCTGCCTGCGGTCTTTTGGCGGTCGTCCCGCTGCCCGTCCTCGGTCTGTCCGGCGGTCGTCCGGCGGTCGCTTGCTGCGTCAGCAGCAGCGGCAGCACGGCGGCGTCTGGAGCGGTTCTTTTCGGCTTCCCTCTGGTCGATCAGCTTCCCGGTGTACTCGTACCAGTCGTGGAGCTGCATGTTTCCGTCGCTTTCCACGTCCAGAAGGCCCGCGTGCGCCATGGCCTCCACGAACTTGCCCGGCTCGCCGTTCCACTGGGCGGCCCTTGCGATCATGCGGTCGCTGATACCTGCGAGGGATCCGCTCGGTGTATTGTCCAGCGCCCAGAGCCAGAATGAGATCAGCAGGCCGAGCATGTGCGCGGGCTCAATTTCGAGCTCGTCGGCAGCAGCCAGCAGCTTGCGGTGATCTTTGAGTTGTTGGTGTACTTGGATCCACGCCACTGTGCGCACCTCCTTTCACGGTTGTTTTGCGGTCTGTCCGGTGGTCGTCCGGCGGTCGTTCTCCGGTCGTCCTCCGGTTATGCGAAGTCCTGCCCGCCATAGTCCCCACCGCCTGCTTCCCGGTTGTTCGAGTCTGCGAAGTAGAGGCGGGAGGCGATCACCTCGACGACTTTGTGTGTCTTACCGTCTGCGCCCTGATATTTCCGGGTGGAGAGACGGCCCTCGACGACGATCTGGCGGCCCTTGGCGAGCCATTTCGCTGCGAACTCGGCCTGTTCCCTCCAGCACACTATCGGTATGTAGTCTGGCGGCGTGTCCCGCTCCTTGCTCGGCACCTGCACCGCGAGGTCGAAGCTCGCCACCGGCGTGCCTCCCTGCGTGTATCTGAGTTCAATGTCCTGAGCCAGTCGGCCCAGAAGTCCCACATGGTTATACATTGGCGGTTCCTCCTTGTTCTTGTCTTTGTCTCCTTGCTTCGTCCAGCCGGTTGCAGATTTCATCATACTGGGCCCGCGTCATCATGTGCGGGTCTTGCTTCCCATACTGCTGCGCGATCTGCGCGTCGATCTGCTGCTGGGTGATCCCGGCGTCCTCGCCCTTGCGGTACATGCGCGAGAGCTGGGCGTCGGTGAGGGGCTTCTGGGCCCCGCTTTGCCCGTTCTGCGGCCTCTGGGCCTGCTGCTGGGTATTTCTACCCGCCGGGGCGTTCTGAGGCGCTGTGGGGCGCTGGGCGGCTTGTGGCGCTGCTTCTGAGCTGTGGTCTGCCATGTCCGGGTCGTCGTCGCCCTGATCTATGCCGAATTTCTCGAAAAGGTAATATTTGAGGCAGTACGTCCACGCCGAGCCCTTGGCCTTGTCCGGGCCGCTGTCATTGGTGCCGATCGCGTGGAGCGTCACCTCCAGCGTGTCCTTGGGGTTGTCCGCGTTCGTCCAGCGGATCGTGAGGTCTGCCTCGTACACCCAGACGACGCGCTCGCCGTTTCTGGTGCGCTGCATATAGCTGGAGAAGTAAGCGGGATCCCCGTTCTCTGCGTGCCGTGTGGCTGCCTCGCCCACTATGTCGAAGTTCACGCCGTAGGTGTTCATGGCCGGGGTGAGAAGCTGGTAAACGTCGTAGATCTTCGCGAACTTGTAGCTCACGCCATCCGAGTGCTGCCGCTGCACAATGGCCGGTACCGCTTCCCGGAGCCGGACAAACTTCTCTTGCAGGCTCATGGCCGTGCCCGTTTTCTTGCTGGCGGTTGTCTGGCCTGCTGCCTTGGTCTGCTTTGCTGCGGGTGTCGGCCCTCTTGTGTCTTGTTCCTGTTCTTTGTTCATCAGTCTGCCGCCTCCTTGAAAAACTTGTGGCCGTTGATCGTCAGGACGTAAACCTGCGTCTCGTGCCAGCTCCCGGACGCGATCGCCGGGGCGTAGAAATATTTGATCGGTTCGCTGGTTGCCACCTCTCCGAAGTCGAACACGGCCTGCACGGCCTCCAGCGCCTCCCATGTGGGATCCGGCCGCCTCTTGGCGTAGCTGTACTTGGCGAACACTTCGGAGGGTCGGATCCCTTCGTCCTCACATGTCTGGAGCACACACTGGGCCACGGCTACCTTGCCAGCGAGGGGCTCGCCCTCTGCCTCGGCCGTGATCACGCTCGCGATCTCCCAGCGCTCTGCGTCGGTCAGCTCGTAGCGCTTCTCAAATCCGGCCTCGCGGGCCCATGCGTCTGTTAATTCCTGCCATGATACCGGCGTTCCGTCGCCGTTGTTGAAGTAGTAGGTCGGCGGCTCCGTCCCCGGTGCGGTGGTTTCCTGTGGCGGCAGCGTGCTGTCCACTGCCTCCGTGGTGTCCGGGGCCTTGCCCGGCGATATGCTGCGGAAAAGCGCGAACACGGCCACGATCACCACCGCCGCGAGAAGGATCGCCCGCCGGTAGCGCTTGAAAAAGCGGCGGGCCCGGTATATAATGGGCTTAGGCTGTCTGCGCCTTCTGCTTTGATAGCCTCTGGAGGGGCCGCCCGATTGCGCCGGGCGGCTGCTCCTTTTTTCTTGCGCGTTCATGTCTTTACCTCCATTTATTCCTCACGCGGGCCGGGAGCGTATAGCCGGGGGCCTGCATGTATTTGTTGAAGCTCTGCGGCCAGTAGATCACGCCGGGGAGGCGTCGGCCGCTGACTCCGTACTTCGGGTTGTAGCCGAATATGTTCACATAGCTGAGAAGATCGGCCCGCTCGGCGTCCATGGCCTTGCATACCTCGAAAAGCGCCGCCACGTCGTCGATCGCCCGGTGCGAGTTCTGCACCTTGCCCTCCAGATTGTAGGCCGCGATCGCGTTCGCCAGCTTGTGCGGGTACTCCCGCCGGTCTTTGTAAACCGTGAGGCTGTCCAGATAGTCGCAGGGGCTCAGAATGTCCGCGCCGGGGTTTACGTCCTCCATGTAGCGGCCGAGCATTTCCCGCACGAATAGGAGATCAAACTGCGCGTTGTGGGCCACGAGCAGCGTTTTCCCGCCTCCGAAGATCATAGTTGCGAAGGCTGCAGCAGCGTTCCCCTCCGGTATGCCCTCGGCCTCCAGCATGGCGTCCGTGATCCCGGTCAGCTCTGTGATCTGCTCCGGGAGCTTCTGGCCCTCCGGCAGCTTCACGAACATGTCCACGGAGGCGGCCACGCGCAGCAGGCCGTCGCTGCCTTGCTCGATCCTGATCGCCGCCAGCTCTATGATCCGGCAGGTTTCGGCGTCGAGGCCCGTCGTCTCGGTATCAAAGAACACGACGGCCTTGTATTTCCTGAAAATGTCCCGGAGTTCACTCATGGTCTGCGGCCTCCTTCCTGATCGTGATCGTGGTGGTGGTCGCGAGCTTCGCCTGCCTCACCGCTTCCTTGTAGATTGCAGAGGCCGCGCTCACCTGTGCCATAATGCCGAGAAGGGCCCCGGCCTCTCTGAACTCTGTCTCGTCCGCTTCGAGCACCTTCGCTGTTATTTCGTGAAGCCCCTCGGCCGTGTCATGCTGGCAGAGCTTCGCGATCTGTTCGGCGAGTATCAGGCGCATGAGGCCCGGCAGCGTCTCGGCGTCGTCGATCGTCCCGGTCTTGATCTCTGGTGTTCCCTCGTCCAGATTGTCCAGAGAGCCAGAGTCTCCAGAGTACCGGACAAAAGCGGGCCGGAAGCCGATGCCCGTGTAGGAGTACGAGCGGGCATCGCCGCCGAGGAGGCAGAACACGCCCGCGCCCGCGCCGTTGCCCCAGCTGCCCCCGCGAGACACGCAGCGCTCGCCGTTGGTGTCCAGCCAGAAGTAGTCGCTGCCCTCGTAGCCGTCGGCAGGGTAGAGGCCGAGCCGGATCAGCTCGTCGAGGTTGTCCACCTCTCCAGCCTCCAGATCGGTGAAGCGCACGCCGTCGTAGTCTTTTTCCTCCGGTTCGGTCGCCCTGAGCCGGATATCCCCGTTCACTTCGTAGTAGATCGGATCCCCGTCCGCTGTGTAGAGGTTCACCCATTCCGGGGAGTCCTTCGACTGATCCGCGCCTGCTGCCGCTTCGTTCCTCGGTATCACCTGCACCTTGCCGTCCACGAAGCGGATCCCGCCGACGTGCTCCCAGACGTTGCCGCACATGTCAGCGACGCCCTCGGCCGTGTGGTCGTGGTTCCATGTCACCGGGCCGGATCCCGTCAGTGTCTTTCCATAGCCGCCCTCGTATGTAGTGCCGGTTTCCTCCGGGTGGCGGTGGCTCTTTCCGCTGTTGGTATTGCCACGGGGGAGGGTGCCGTTTTTGCGGCTCTGGTGCGCCAGCGCGGCCCACTCGTCGTTTGTGATCAGGTGCCAGCCGGGGCCCTTCGCCTCGCAGAGTCGGATCGCTTCGTCGTGGTTTACGTCCACGGCGGGCTTCTGGAAGGGGAGAGAGTGCGGCACGCCGTCGATCATGGTCGCCGGGTACTTGCCGATCAGGTACGCCTCCACCTTGCGGCCTTTCAGCTCTGCCGGGAGGCCCAGCTCGTCAGGTGTAAATGCCACCATAATGTCTGGGATCCCGCTCTTGTCAAAAATAACCTCGTTTCTCATGTGTTCGCTCCTTTCAATATGTCTCGGCCGATCCCGGCCGTGAAAATGCTTTCAACTCGTTTCTCTGCCTGTCCCATTCCGAGTGTAGCGTTCAGGCCGAAGCTCTCGATCTTCTCGAAGCCCTCTGGTGCCTCATACTCTGAAATTATGAGAACATTGTCCTTTGCCATTGTCTTGCACCACTCGAAAAATGCTGCGCTGTCGAATTGCCCGCTGCTGTATTGCGTGGCGTCTTTGTATGGTGGGTCGCAGTAGATAACTGCATTTTTTGTGTTGGCCCAGTTGCGGTAGTCGCAGCAGACGAAGGGGATCCCACTCAGGGCTTTGCTCTGTTTTTTCAGGTTTCTGATCGCCTCGTCTGTGTAATACCTCACTGTGCC
>OLGB01000643.1_pt1 | contig 48114 bp, 28 predicted proteins | sample 1605691 | NCBI WGS metagenome assembly OLGB01 (sample SAMEA3888925, study PRJEB22519) | human gut metagenome | biome: human gut; feature: human-associated habitat; material: faeces | place: Denmark | collected 2010
CCTTGGCAATATTTTTAAAATGACAAAATATAGAAATCAATAAATCATAAAAACAAAAGGAACTGGTTTTCATAAAAATAGAATATAATTAATGAAAAAATTCCGTATTTGCATGTAAATAACATTATAAGAGAAATAGAAGCACAGTAAAACCACACTTCAAAGCCAATATTAAAGCCATCATACTGTTATAAAAAAGAAACCTTAGAAAACACAAAATACCGATCATAAAGTCATAATACTTTTCTATTTATTATCCTACTGAAAAGTTGTATATATTGTCAGTTTATATCCACACATAAGACCTACCTCATAATATTACTCACTTGCGGCCAACAAGCCTGCCTCTTTCTCTTATTACTCTTCTTAATCACTTATTTGACAACTTTTTAGCTCTTCCATTTGTTTAAGATAAATAGTAATCTATAATCCATAATCCATGAAAGTACATGAATATCAGGCAAAAGAGATTTTCTCCCGTTATGGTATCCCGGTAGAACGGTACGTGTTATGCAACACGCCCGATGAAGCTGTGGCCGCCTTCCGGCAATTAGGAGTGAACAAAGTAGCTATCAAAGCCCAAGTGCTGACCGGTGGACGAGGAAAAGCCGGAGGCGTCAAGCTGGCAGACAGCGAAACACTTGTGAGGCAGCATGCTCAGGAAATCCTGAACATGACCATCAAAGGATTTCCAGTGACCCGAGTCCTGATTAGTGAAGCCGTAGACATCGCGGCTGAATACTACACCAGCTTCACCATCGACCGCAATGCCCGCTCAGTCGTTCTCATCATGAGTGCGGCAGGCGGAATGGATATTGAGGAAGTGGCCCGTAAAACTCCGGAAAAGATTATCCGCTACAACATTGACCCGTTGATAGGATTGCCCAAATATCTGGCACAACGTTTTGCATTCACACTCTTTGAACAAGCGGAACAGGCCAAACGCATGACCACTATCCTACAGGACCTTTACCAAACGTTCATAGAAAATGACGCTTCACTGGCCGAAATCAATCCACTGGTACTGACGGCTAAAGGCACATTGCTGGCTATCGATGCAAAAATGGTATTCGATGATAACGCACTCTACCGCCATCCCAACGTACAGGCTCTTTTTGAACCCACTCCGGAAGAACAACTGGAGGCTACGGCCAAAGAGAGAGGATTCAGTTATGTACGCATGGACGGTGATATCGGCTGCATGGTGAATGGAGCCGGACTGGCAATGACCACAATGGATATGATTAAACTCTATGGCGGTTCACCGGCAAACTTCCTGGACATCGGAGGCAGCTCAAACCCTGTGAAAGTGATTGAAGCCATGAAGATACTGTTGAATGATTCGAAGGTAAAAGCTGTCTTTATCAATATATTCGGCGGAATCACCCGTTGTGATGATGTGGCTATCGGCTTGATACAGGCTTTCGACCAGTTACAAACGGACATACCCGTCATTGTAAGGCTAACGGGAACCAACGAGAATATCGGCAGGAAATTATTAAAGGACAGTAACCGTTTTCAGGTGGCGGAGACAATGAATGAAGCCACCCTGATGGCAGTAAAATCAGTGAAAGGAGAAACATTATGAGCATACTTATCGATAAATCGACCCGCCTGTTGGTGCAAGGAATCACAGGCCGAGACGGGCATTTTCACGCTATGAAAATGAAAGAGTACGGCACTCATGTGGTAGGCGGTACCTCTCCCGGAAAAGGCGGCAGCACCATTGATGGACTTCCCGTTTTCAATACCATGTACGAAGCGGTAGAAAAGACGCAGGCCAATGCCTCCATCATATTCGTGCCGGCAAGCCATGCGGCAGATGCCATCATGGAAGCGGCGGATGCGGGAATCAAACTGATTATTTGTATCTCCGAAGGCATCCCTACCCTCGATGTAGTAAAGGCCTATCGCTTCACCCAACTAAAAGGTGCAATGCTCATCGGACCGAATTGTCCCGGTTTAATATCTCCGGAGAAAAGTCTGGCAGGTATCTTGCCCGGTAATGTCTTTAAAAAGGGAAATGTCGGAGTCATCAGCCGCAGTGGCACATTGACTTACGAAATCGTTTACCACCTCACTGTCAATGGCATGGGACAGTCCACCGCCATCGGTATGGGAGGCGATCCCGTAGTGGGCCTTTACTTCCGTGAACTGCTGGAGATGTTCCAGAACGATGAGGACACGGAAGCCATCGTCATGATTGGTGAAATTGGCGGGAATGCGGAAGAACTGGCAGCCGAGTATATAAAGAAACATGTGACCAAGCCCGTCGTAGCCTTTATAGCCGGGCAGTCGGCTCCTCCGGGGAAACAAATGGGGCATGCAGGAGCTATTATCTCCGGCAGCTCAGGTTCGGCAGCAGGGAAGATTGCAGCACTCACAGCAGCAGGCATACGGGTGGCCAAAGAACCGGCAGAAGTTCCGGTCTTACTAAAAGATTCACTACCAAACAAATAACATAGCTCATAAGGGGTTGGTCCGGAAGCGGATTCAGCCCCTTATCCCAATCAGATCAATTCGTAGCTGGCACTTTGGATAGGCATATCCAGATTATGCAGCACCTTTTCAAGCAAAATACCTTCCCGGTTATCATACTCATAACCGAAAGTGGCACGGATGCCCTGAAGAATAAATTGCGTGGCACGGTCCAACGCAATGGGAAGACTGTCGCCTTGCAATAAAGCTCCGGTAATGACGCTCGTAAAGGTATCTCCCGTTCCCGGATAATGAGCGGGCAGATATGGGCAGGTAATTTTCCAGTAGCGATCTCCTACCCGGTTGTAGGCATATACCGAAGTTTTGTGGCTTTCACCATGGACGGGAACACTCGTAATAATGACTACCTGCGGGCCTGCATCGGATAAAAACCGTAGATAGGTCTTCAATTCTTCATCGGTATTATCCGCTTTGTAAGGCTTATCCATCAGATAGAAAAGTTCGGTAAGATTCGGAGTAATCACGTCCGCCTTTGCAGCCAGATGGCGCATTTCCCGAATCATAGACTCGTCAAAGTTAGTATAGAGTCGTCCGTTGTCTCCAAGTACCGGATCTACCACTACCAGGTCATCCGGCTGGCGAAAATCATCTATAAAATCCGAAACAATCTGCACCTGTCGCGGAGAACCCAAATAACCTGTATAGAAAGCATCAAACTGTACATCCAGCTTTTTCCATTCGGCAATCATACGAGGCATTTCATCCGTCAGGTCGAGGATGGAAAATTGCGGGTACTGCGTATGGCTGGACAATACGGCTGTCGGCAAAGGACAGACCTGAAAGCCCATTGAAGACAAAACAGGGATGACAACCGTGAGGGATACGCGTCCAAAACCAGACAGGTCATGAACGGCAGCTATTCGCTTTACTTTATTTGTGTTACTGCATTTTTCTTTCACATAAAAAACTCCCCGCAAAGATAATCTTACGGGGAATAAACAACAAGCTAAAAGAGGAAATGTTTAACTTGAATAATTCACACTCTATAGTTAGAGGAGTTAGCTGTATCATTCAAACCGGAAAACAATACGTCCTGTTTGCGGGCCATCCACCCATTTAGGTTGTGAAGAAGGGCCGCACAAATCGGTGGAGTTTACTTTATTACGTACCGGAGGTATTACATTCAAAACAGATATTCCGCTTTCGGGAAGTGTATACAGTAACCGGTCACGACCATCACGGGGCTGATATACTCCGATATAGGAATCAGGAGTTTCATTCGTCAGGCTGATGGTCCCCTCTTTCGTACGAATGTTCATCCAGGAGACACTGCCAAAATATCCCTTGAATTCAGGATAGGTGAATGTCTCACCCGGAATAGGATCGTTATAATCATTCTCCCAGATATCATACTGCGTGCCATGAATACGATTCTGCCATACACGATACGGACCTGCTCCCAACCAACGCTTGCTGACCACTTGTTCTTCAGGATAATCAAAGCAAATACCCATCAGGTCTACCACACCGGAAAAGTTGTAGGTATAATCAAGGGTGGCCACACCATCCGGATGAATTGTCCACCGAGCTTTGTCTAAATTACCCAGTTTATAATTAGCGGTAATGATCAGATTACCACCCTCTTCTTTTACATCCAGTTTCGTGAAGACTGCCGCATCGGGAAATTCAGTGTAAGTACGGTCCTTTGCCTTGGCTTTTCCGTCATCATGATTGTAGAACTGATCCAAGGAACGGTCTGCACGACGTGCACCGATAAAACGGGGACCGTTGGCAAAACTAATCTTACGGTTATTGACAGATACATCTTTCAGCTGCCCGTCTTTCTTTGAAAAGACAAAAGTACGCCCGTTCGCTTTTGCCGTAATATCATTTTCCGTTTCCGTATAGGATGCACGGCCGGATAATGCAGAAAGCTGTTCAGTTTCCAAATTCAGTTTATCTACGGGGAAAGTCCAACGCCATAGCTCATGTCCATATTTATCTATAGCTGTCAGGAAAAGAGCATCGGCTTCGGGGAGGATGGAAGTCTTGATATCCACCACTCCCACTCCATGGGCTGCTACATCGTTTCCCTGCACTTCACCTTGTTTCAGAATCCGGGTAGTTGTATTGGAAGCATCCGTTACTGACGGGAACTTCACTTGCTGCCAGATAAAACGGCAGGTGTTCAGGTTCAGATAATCATAACGGTTCTCCACAGAGAATCGGCCGTTGAAATTCCGGTCGATAGCGGTATTCGTAACCTGCACCGGACTCCATAACTGCTTGATAGTGTAATAGCTGCCTTCCTTTTCATGGTGAGGGCCTACAATTCCGTCAGCTCCAAAGTTTCCCTGATTGTCTATGAAACCGTCCATATCCACACGCTTCACGCCTTCATCCGCCAATACCCACAAGAAACCACCGATACAGCGCGGATGTTTGCGCATCATCTCCCAGTAATCGTACAGGCCGGCACCATGGCCTCCGTCGTACAAGCCATGCAAGAACTCGGTAGGCATAAAGATTTCCGGCAGACGCATGTAGTTTTGGCTTTCTCCATACGAACGGTAGTGCATGGTTTCGAAACCGGAGAAATTGCCTTGCGGATGGATAACCGGACGCTTTTGCGGGTCGTATTTATGGAATTCCCCATCCAGTTCGGTGTTCCAGCCTTTTTCATTACCATTGCTCCACCAGATGATGGACGGATGGTTCACATCACGTTCTATCATACCTTCAATCAGGCGTACTCCCGTAGGGGTGTCGTACTTGCCATGCCAGCCACCCAGTTCATCCATCACATAGAGTCCAAGAGAGTCGCACGCTTCCAGAAACTCCGGGTCTGCCGGATAGTGGCTCAGACGGACAGAATTCATATTCATGCCCTTCATCAGAAGTACATCTTCTATATTCTTCGCTTTACTTAGAGTACGGCCGCTTTCGGGACGGAAACTATGACGGTTGACACCACGCACGTTGATACGCACCCCGTTCACGTACAATCCGTCACTTTCACAAACTTCGATAGTACGGAAACCGAATGTCTCGGTCGCATGATGCAGGACTTTACCTTCTTTATCCAGCAGTGAGAAGTGAGCTTTATAAAGGTTCGGAGTTTCGGCTGTCCATAAGTCGGGGGCAGAAACATTCAATTGCAGAGCAGTCCAGTCGCTTCCGGCTTTCAGGGGTACGGTGGTATCTGCCAGCCGCTTCCCTTTCCGATCCAAAATCTGTGCGCGAATACTCATTCCGTCACCGGAGATATTCGTGTAGCAATTAGCACGGAATGATCCGTCCATTTGTGCATCAATAGCAATATGACGGAGGTTAACGGCAGGTTTTACTTCCAGAAATACCGGGCGGAAGATACCGCCAAAGTTCCAATAATCGGCGCGCCGTTCGGCAAGGTTCACACTGGCGTTCTCACTCTCTTTGGAGACAGTTACTTCCAGCAGATTCTTCTTGCCGTATCTCAGTAAATCCGTGACATTGTATGAAAAGCGGTAGAAGGCTCCCTGGTGTTTCGACCCTGCCTTACGTCCGTTAACCTTAACTTCCGTATCAGTCATGGATGCTTCGAACACAAGGTTGACCTGCTTACCACGGAATTCTTCGGGAACTTCAAACTCATATTTATACATTCCTTTCTCACCGGCAATGCCTTCGGGAAAGGCTTTACCATAAAAACTGATTCCATACTGATAGGTACCAAAACCCTGCAACTCCCAGCAAGACGGGACGCCTATTTTGGCCCACTTGCCGGAGTTACGTCCGTCGGTACAGAAAAAATCCCATTCTACCATGTCATCACATCCGTGTCCGGAAAGGTATTGCCGCTCTGTCTGCGGAAATGTCTGGGCAGTCAGGGTGGTGGCTAATGCCAGGGTTGATAATAAAGTGGTTACTTTTCTCATTGTTACTTTCATTATTGTATTAGTTATTCTCATTTATTGATACCAGCGCAGCGCTGAAGCAGTTTTTCCTCCGGCGTGCTGTCTTGTAGGCATTACTATCTCAATTCCCCTCCTCCAGCACTATGCCGGCTCCTATTTCTCATTACGAATCCGTATATGCAAGGTATGTTCCTTCTTATCAATGGCATACTTCTTCAGTACGCCCGGCCCGCAACTGCTGTTACCCAATCCAAGTACGGCGGCATCCAAACTCAGGATAACCTCAGGACGTGGTTTCAGATTACAGTCATGCGTTTCTTTATATAAATCCTGTGCGGTATAGTGCAGGGCGGAAGCAGAAAAGACATCTTCTACAGCATCTATACGAATACCTTTGCCGTGCCTGTCGGTCAGCATAAGGCGACGCACTTCTTCTTTATTCCCACCGTCTTGCGGACGGGGATAATGTACATACTGGTCGGCAACCGATCCTTTCCAAAGCCCAATGGCGGCAGAAGTCTTACGGTCAGGATAGTTATCCTGCGGACCGCGGCCGTACCAGATAAAGGTATTGTAATCGGGTGAAAGGCAGAATGCTATTCCCAGACGAGGTAATTCTGGTAGTACGCCCTGCGGTTGGAAAGTAGTCTTCAGGTCTATGGTTCCATCCGAAAGGATGGTATAAAGAAACCTGGTTACAATCATACCTTCTTTATAATGATTCCTGGTCTGAACCCAGACAATGACTGCCCCATCCTCACGCATCTCATGCTTCAGAAAATCCAGGCTGATACGGGGATTATCCATTTGATGCAAGCTCCAGTCTTTGGCCAGCCAATTGCCGAAACTCTTGTCATTATCTGTCGGTGCACGAAAGGCCTGCGTTACGGGTTGGAAGGGGAAATCGACCGGATGAGCCAGCATCTCTTTTCCATCGTAGATAAGGGAGGTCAAGCTACCGGCTGTATGTTTCTCCCATTGGATGGAAAAGCCACTCCCGCTGATGGACAAACGGTCTCCATCTTCCCTGACCTTCAGTTTCCCTCTATTCTCAAGCTTGGAAGACAACAGTGTGCCTTCCTGAATGCAGAACTGTTCCCATGCCACTTCATGCCCGGCTTTTGCCCAAAGGGCATCCGACTTCAACAGGATGCTTATCGTGAGGCGGAGGTCAGAGGTAGCCTTTGCCGAAGCTCTCTTGCTGGCTATGGAAGCGGGTAAAGAAATCGTTTTACTCTTCCCAGGGGCTACTTCGGGCAGTGTTATTTCTCCTTGCTCCTTCTGCTTTCCATCTATGGACAACGTCCACAAACAGCGATATCGGGACAAATCCGTATGATGATTCCTATTCGTCACTTTCAGCTCTCCACTCTCCACTCTCAACTCCACGGGTGAGTATACTTTCTTCACCTCCCAATATTTCGGGGTCGTTTCGCGGTCACTCATCAGCAGCCCATTGAAGCAAAAGGCCTTCAGATTCGGTTTGTCACCAAAATCACCGCCGTAAGCTACCATGGTACGCCCATCGGGTAATTCCTTGTAGATGCCCTGATCTGCCCAATCCCAGATAAATCCGCCCAGCATACGGGGATTACTGTATATCTCGTCCCAATATTCCTTGAAATTCCCCAGAGCGTTTCCCATGGAGTGGGCGTATTCGCTCGTCATCACGGGGCGGTTGTCATTGGTACGTTCGGCAATTTCCAACAGCCGCTCCCAACGTGCATTTTCCGCACGTTCCTTATCCTCTCCTTCGGCAATGCCGGGGTTCAGATATTCCTGTTTCACCCGGGTATAGAAACGGCTGATTACATCTACCGTCTTCGGATCGGGTTCACTGCCGACTCCCTGCGCGCCTTCATAATGTACGGGACGTGTCGGGTCGAAGTCATGTAGCCAGGCGGAGATGGCGGCAAAGTTGGGACCATAGCCACTTTCATTACCCATACTCCACATTACGATACTCGGATGGTTTTTATCCCGTTCCGCCATCCGCACGGCGCGGTCCAGAAATGCGGCATGCCAATCGGGAGTGCTGGCTAAGGTTCCGCGCAAACCATGCTCTTCAATATCGGCCTCATCCATAACATAAAGCCCCAGACTGTCGCAAAGTTCATACCAACGGCTGACATTGGGATAATGGCTGGTTCGCACGGCATTGATATTGGCTTGCTTCATCAGGAGGATATCCTGCAACATACGTTCTTCACTCATGACACGAGCCGTACGGGGATCGTGCTCATGGCGGTTTACCCCACGGAAACGAACCGGTGCGCCATTAACCAGCAGTTGCCCGTCTTGTATTTCTACCGAACGGAACCCGACAGATTGTTCCGTCTGCTCTATCACTTCACCTCCGGCAGTTTGCAGAGTCAGGTGCAGTTTATATAGATAAGGAGTTTCGGCAGTCCACCTTTGCGGAGATTTCAGGATTGTCGACATGCGCCCCAGTTTACGGGGACCACGTTGGGGATACCATTCGTTCATCCTGCCCGCTTTATGTTCCAGGTCAAGGATGTCTTCCACATCCCCTTTCAGGGATGTGATTTCCCGTCCGGAAGCATCCCTTAATACTGCCTGCAAAGTATAGCCTTTTCCGGTCATACCTCTGTAAACGCTGAATTGGGGATCTATCTGCAAGATGAAATCCCGATAGTCCGCAGAAGCGGGAAGAGTGCGGACTGTATAGTCGCGGATGCGGATATCAGATGTGTGCAATAGATGGATGCTGCGGTGAATACCGCCAAAACGCCAGAAGTCCTGGTCTTCAAGATAGGAGCCGTCGCTATAGCGGTAAACTTCCAATGCGATCTGATTCTCCCCGGCATGCAGATGGTTCGTAATGTTGAATTCGCTTGGCTCCATACTTCCCTGGCTATACCCTACCCGTTCGCCATTTATCCAGACATAGAAAGCGCTCATCACTCCTTCGAAACGAAGAAAGGTCTGGCCTCTTGCTTCCCAGCCGGCAGGCAGCAGAAACGAACGGCGGTACTGTCCTACGGGATTCCGCTCTTTGTAAGTGGTATACCCCACCTTCGGTTCACCCATCACCCGGGGCGGATCTATCTTGAACGGATAGCCTGCCGAAACGTATATCGGCGTACCATATCCGTTTACTTCCCAATTGGCGGGTACGGGAAAGCTGGCCCAGTCTTTATCATTGAAGTCCGTCTGATAAAATTCTACAATTCTTTCATCGGGCACAGGTGTCCAGCGAAACTTCCATGTTCCATCCAGACAAATGGAACAATCTCCCTTCTGTGCGTGGAAAGGGGTGAATGCAGCCCGCGCCGGTTCGCGGTTGATTTGAAGTACATGGTGGTTCTCCCAGTCATGCACAGTTTGTGCTGACAACTGACTGAAGAGCAATAGACCAAAGAGTAAAGTATATATCTTCATTCGTTATGCTATTAATATTAGGATAGACGGATGAAGATACGTTTTGTACTCTGATATTTATTGAAGTGGTTAGGGGAATTGATGCTTTTTGGACAGGTTATGAATAGATTTTAGACACGGATTTCACGGATTACACTGTTGCAGTATATAAAAACAACAGTGTAATCCGTGAAATCCGTGTCTAAAATATCAATTAGCTTTTGCCTCCCTCCTTTTCCGAATGGCGCTGATCACTTATCACTAAACCCTAATCACTTTACTGAATATCCAATGCGTCAAACGCCAATCCCTCCATATTTTCCGCCGAAAGCAGCACTTTATAATAGCCCGCATTGATGAATGTTCCGGTAGTGGTACTCATCATCTTCCACTTATCGGGCGTCTCAGGGAAAGTAAGGATATCATCTTTCAACGTCACACCTTTGGAGTCGATGAACTGCATGCGTACAGGCAACGGCTTGCCCGCTGTATTCATATACTTAAACCGGAGAGCGTAGATTTGGGCCAATCCGGTAGAAACACTCCACTCGATGCTGTTCTTCTTTCCCTTTCCAAAAAAGACGCCCATCTGTTTGCGATGCTCTTTCTTCGTAAAAGTACCTTTTACAGAAGATGTTTCAGCCTCATACGCCACACTGGCACGAGCATTTTTATCTTCCGGAAGCAATTCCTTGGGAGTCTTTTCCAAAAGCTCTTTGTCTGCCGCCTCCCAACTCCAGTCAGAAGCCGGAAACACAGACGGTTTCAGTTCCTGATTTGCAGAAGCAATGGCAATTCCGGAAATCAGTGCCTGACCGGCCTTTACTTCCGGGAAGTGTATTTTCAGCAGGCCTTGCTTCGCAACGGCATATACTACCTTTTTGCATGCACCGTCATGACCACTTTCAGCCCATACGTCCAGATCATCCAAGACGAGGGAATCGTTCACCATTACATCAAATATGCGCAAACCTTCACAATCGGTAGAAGCACTTCCTCCCGTACCATGCCAGGGCTCTGTAAAGTAGAGTTCGATACGATAGGTTCCGTCGGCTACAGGAAAACGATATTCCAACCGGTGACGGCCAAAGCGGAAGGACTGGAATAACGTCCAGTCACGCGTACCACGTATCGGATCGGACGTCGTACGCTGGCTGGCAAGATAAGGATTCAGACCTTCAAAACCGGCAGCCCATGAGCGAGAATACCCCAGATTATCCTGTGACCAGAGTTGCCCGAAGCTATCCGTATATTCATCTCCACCGCAATTGATGCGATACAGGTAATTATATCCCTCCTCTCCCTTCAGTACAGGCTTTGCTTCCTGATAAAGCGCATCAAAGCGAGGCGCCTGCTCTAATCCTTCCAGAATGATTACGTCTTCCGCAACAGGTTTTCCTTTGTAATAACCTACTGCACGAAGTACATTGTAGCGGATATCCCGGTTCTCCCACACGAAGTGAGTTCCTATTCCATTATTTTTCTTTCGTCCGAGGAAAGTGACTTTCCCATCAGACATATCGTTATAGAGCAATACAGAATCGCAATTACTATAAGCCTCGACGGTAGCCCGGCGACGCCCCTTCTTAAAACGATCCGTCCAGGTATGCGATACGAGATAAACCATAGGATCTTTGGCTGCCGGAACATAGTTGGCACGATACATATAATATACATCCAGCGGCTCTTCCCACGGAGTTACCAATCCTTTATAGTTGAATGGTCCTACTTTATCTATTTTCCGGTAAGCCTCATCCGGCTGGCGGCGTCCGGGATTGTCATGACTGCTGTATATCCATTGGAATTGTCCGCAAACACTATCTCTCACCTGCTCTGCCAGACGGATTTTAGTCTCCATCAGCCGGCACATGCGGTCTTCACTCCATACTCCGTTCACCTCAAACTCTCCGGGTTCCGTATGCAATCCGATGCTTCTCCATGCACCATATTCTCCGTTCAACAGCTGGTTCTTCCGGGAGAGTTCTTTTCCATATTTGGTAACATCTCCCCCGTACGTGCCGCTCCAGTTCTGGATTACATTCCAGTCGGTTCCTTCTCCACCATTACAGGTAGTGATGACACGCATCGTACGCGCCGTCGGATCCATCTCCCGGATAATCTCACTGCATTCCTGTGCAAATTCACGGGGCAATGTACTTTCATTCTGCAATCCCCATATAACTACTGAGGGGGAATTGCGACGCTCTTTCACCCACTGGCGAAGCAGCTTCTTAAAATTCTCCCGGAATTCCGGTGTGTCATACCATACATGTGCGGAGAATTGCGTCCAGAACAAAATACCTTTTTCATCCCAGTATTTCTGATAATCGAGATGATGGGGCTGATGGGCGTCACGGAAACCGTTAAAGCCTGCCGCACATATCTGCTTTACCCTTGCAGCTACCTGCTCCCTGCTGAATGCATGGCTTTGTCCGAACTGATGCTCGTACTCGCAAACTCCATTGATAAAGACAGGCTTTCCATTCAGATAGAAACGTCCGTCTCCGTCATTCCGTTTCACCGGCCAGCTGATGGTACGGATACCGAAAGGAGTCGATATCTCATCCGTAGTCTTCGTATCCCGTTTAATCATGCTTGCCACTTTATACAGATAAGGATTATCTGTACTCCACAACACCGGATTCTCTACAAGAGAGTGCTGGCGAACCACCTTCATCTCTCCCGGTGCCAATGTCACTTTCCTGGCCAGACGGAACACTTGCTTTCCATCCGCATTGCTCAATTTATTGACCACTTCAATCGTTTCCGTAGTCTTACCATAGTTCTTAACCTCCGTATCGACAAATACATTGGCTGCTTTCTCATCATTCCATATGTGTACCCCGAAAGGTTCGATACGGATTTCATCCGTAACTTCCAACACTACAGGCCGGAAGATTCCCAAGGGTTGCGAGCCCTCACTGAATCCCCATTCCGAAGAACAGCCGCCACACACCCAAGGCATATCGGCAATCATTTCCGGGTGCTCAGCTTTTACTTCCAGATGATTGCTACCTTGCCTCAATGCATCGGTCACATCCAAGGTCAATGTGGTGCGTCCTACGGGATGCCGTCCAAAATCCTGACCGTTCAGCTGAATCGTGGCATAAGTGCCTACTCCTTCGAAACGAAGAAAGTAGCGCTTGGGCAATTGACAATTGACAGTTGACAATTGACAATTATCGAGGGTGAAGTCGTTCACGTAGATGGCAGTGCCATGCAGATTGCCATGAGTGAGCTGACGATAACCATAGTAATCATCCCAGTTGTGAGGCAAACGTACCAATTGACTATTCAATTGACAATTGACAGTTGACAATTGACAATTGGCTGCGCTGTGTTGGGCTGCGCTGTCACGCCGCAAGGAATTGTCAATTGTCCATTGTCCATTGTCAATTGAATTGTCAATTGTATAGGTTTTCCAATCTTCATTCAGTTCGGTCAGCATACGACGGTTCTTCGTCTCCGGTTTTGGGAAACGGACGGCAGAACGTCCCATCGGTCTGCTGGTAGCAACCGCAATCCCCCGTTGTTCCGCATTATTAACCGCACAATAGAAGTGATAGACCACTCCATCATGCTTTACCACATAACTTTTGTGAGCAAACAGTTCATCATAGTTTTTAGAGGGAATAATAAGGTCTTCTCCGGTCCAGTCGGTCCAGTGCACCAAGTCATAGCTGGCAGCAAAAGTATTGAAAGCCTTGTATCTCCGTGAGGGTTCAAATGCTGAGAAGTAGAACATCACATACACATCTCCCATCTTCTGTATATGGGCATCTCCTGTGATGGTTCCATCGGCTTCGTGCGCAAAGACGGGATTCCCGGGGTAACGTTTCCAGGTTTTCATATCTTTGGAAAGAGCTATCCCTACACGTTCTCCCTTCAGGTCTGTTTCCGGATGGCGGCCTCCCGCATTATAGAACATAACAAAGGGAGCACCCAACGTCTTATCCTTATCCCAATAGACGGTACTCTTATATTGAGTCAGCTTTTCCCACCATTGGGCATCCTTGTCATGGATACTTAGAATGGGCTTATTCAGAGACTCCCACTCGTGTGCAGTAGATAAATCTCCTTTCGTCCATGCCAGACCAACAAAAAGCGGTGCCTTCACAGCCTCGTACCCCGTTCCTTCTCCACCGATGTAAGTCATCCAATGACGGTCCTTATAAGTCTGAAGTTCATAGCTTCCTCCCCACTCCATATCCGGCAGGGCAGGAAATCCTCCTCTTTGATTGCAATCCCATCCACCATCCCGGTACGAGAGAACCCGCCCCAATGTGCGCCACTCAAGCAAATTATCACTTTCTACCAGCCAGGTTTCATAACCACGACCGTCTGTCCCTCCTTTACCGTTATAAACAACATAGGTCATCAGCCATTTGTCTCCCTGACGGAAGACCGTAGGGCAGTCTATTTTATGGTGGTTGTCCTCCGGGGCAACCACCAGTCCATATTTATAGGGTGTTTTTGCTTCTTCGAAAATCTGTTCCATCCGCTCCTGCGCAACATCACGCTGAGCAAAAACGGACCAAACAGATATCATGCAAAAGAGTGTCAGTGATAGTTTTCTCATGATTCAGTATTAATAAAACAACCAATCCATTGTTTCTTCGTCTCCGGCCAATCCTGCATTACGGGCTTTCATATCCGCATCCGTAAATCCCAGAACCTGAAGATATCCTTTCGGTAACATCAGCGTATGCTTGCCTGCCTGAAAACTATATGCATGTACATTGGCCAGTGGCATTCCACTGATACGGACAGCATTCGTCAATACCGGTTCGGCCTGACCGTAATCATTGGCCGAAGCGTCAATCTCAAGTTTCGGTGCTTTGGCATACTTCTTTTGGTCATCCTTGAAATAGGCAACCAGCAGTTTCACCGGTGCATCCGTTTCAAAAGTAATACTTGTTCCCTTTTCACGCTGCTCATTGGCATTGAAACGAAATGCTTTCAATCCTGCCAGTTCAGGAGCCATGGCTTCTATCCTGCCCGGAAGATCAGTAAACAAGGAAGTGCCCTCGCCCAGTCTGACGGTCGGATAACCGGATAGGATTTTCACGCCAGCGGAAGTCCAGGCCGGAATATCCACCGATTCAGCAGTTGCTTTTCCTGTTTGCTTTTCCTCCAGCAGGGCAAGGTTTGCCTTGAAATTCTCCAGTTCCTTTTCGTAATGTACCAGCAATTCTTTCCAAGTCTTATTGTTGCCGCCGTCTCCACCTATAGGAATACGGCGTTGAGCTGTCTGCATACTGTTGGCATACAGATAATGCGCATCTGTAAGTTCCACTAACTTACGATAATGTTCCAGACTCTGCTCCATCAGAGGGATGGCATTTTCCAGATTCTTCAAATCTTTCCCCCACTGATAATCCAATACCAGTTTGGCAGCTTTCACTTTCAGATTAAACGCGTAGGCAAACTCGCGATAGCAACGCATATCATTCTGCAAACGTGCGAACTCATCTTTATTGGCAGATACGGAATTCGCTGCCTTATCAATGGCGGCTACCGCTTTATCTCCATGCTCTATGGCCTGTGCAATGATATCCAAGGGCAACTCACCTGCATGAAGTTGGCTTTTCCATTCCTTTTCTACATATTCTATCAGTTTCTCACCTTCCGGTCCGCAACTTTCATAGAACCCCGGATAGATGGTATATTTGTACGGATTGACAAGCTGACTCATAAACATGCCCAGCAACAATGTCTGGCGATTTCCTTCTGTGATGCCGAAACGACGCAGCAACTTCGGTGCTATTTCGCCACTTTCTTCATACGCCTCACGAATCAGTCCGGCATTTTCATCAGATGTACCATAGAATTTACCTAACTGATGATTCCAGTAATCAATTTCCTGCGAACGATCACGACGACAGTTCCATGCATATCGTCCCCAGGTCTGATACCATATCCAGTCACGGTCAAGCTGAAATTCCCGTTTGCCGTCCGGTAATTTGTCGGCAGTGTATGGCCAATCCCAGTAAGAAGCCTGCGGATAAAGATGCAGGGCATTCGCACCATGAACATCGTGCATGGCTGTCACTGCGCGTTGCACAAAATCGGGAGAACCCCAACGGAAAGGTTCCAGATTCGCCAGAATATGAACATTACTGATATGTATAGAACCGAGTGAGCTCAAATCCGTATGTATCTTTGCCCAGGGGCCGCGAGGCTCATAAGTGGTCAGTGATTCACCGTTATACTTATGCATGGTATAAAGATTCTTATAGAGCGGCAGGGCGGCATCCATCACTAATTTACAGTCCGTATCGTGCGCACGCAACAAGAGAGGCGGCTCATCTGTACGTCCAAGTGCCTGTAATCCATCCTTTACTCCGGGAATAATTGTCTTTGTGAACCATTCCACATCATCCTCCACCGTACACATGGCTTCACCCAGGCAAACAAGCAATCCTACATTGGGGTATTTCTCAATAAAAGCGGCAATGCTCTTACGGGTATAGTCCGCAATTAAAGGAGTAATAGGACGGTTGCGGTCCTGTGTTCTCAGACCGTAATGTTCGGCAAACGGCTTTGACAGGATGATATTGTAGAACATTTGTATCACAAAGATACCACGCTTATCTGCTTCTTCCGTGAGGAAAGAGAACATCTCTTCGTTCTTCTTGAAGGTCTCCTCATCCACTTCCAATGCAAACGGGTAGTCTTCCAGCTTCACTAACGAAGCAAACGGATGCCCGTTCCAGAGATAAAGTGAGTTCATACGGTTGGCAACCAGCATATCCAGATATTTAATCCACAGTTCTTTATCATAGAACCAGGGAAAACTCTCCGGTGTATAAGGATATTCATATACGCCGTGGCCCGGCAGATAAGTCATCTTCTGCAATCCTACGCAGGCGCCACGCAATACCATCTCCGGCCCGTCCGTCAGTTTCTCGGGGAAGTTCAGTTTGCCTTCCGAACTACTCACACGGTCTATCAGTTCACGGCATCCATAGATGACACCGCTGCCATCCCTGCCTGATACTTTCGTCAGATTACCAACAGTTGTAATCTGAAAACCTTCTTTCTTCAAAGTCGTATCATTGGTTTCTGTCAGCAGGATGGTTCGGACATCCGGGTTGGAGAATGTAGTATCTCCCTGTTGCATCACGACCCGGTAACCTGCTTTGTCCAGAGTGGTTTGTAACTGTTCCGCACCAAACAGAATACGGTTCGACGCATCCGGCGGAGTTATAATCTTCACGGTTTGCTTGCCGCACGCTGCTAAAAGAAGTGTACATGCCGCAAACATGAATAATCTGATATTTCTCATACTTCTATTTATGATTACTGTCTCTCTCTTTTTCTATGGAAGAAGGGAAAGAGGAGAGTTTATAGTAAAAAGACGCAGTAAGTACCCGTTTGTACTCACATACTGCTTCTCAGTCCTTCAATCCGGTAACAATTCTCTCTTCCGGGTTATCTATCCGGAGGCGCCAGGTATTCTCATCTATCTTTTCCACAGTTCCGATATTGGCCTTTGGCTGCCGACGGCTTTTTATCGTCAGATAACCTTTGCCTTCGGTCGCGCGTACCTTAACCGTTCTTCGGTCCATATAGATATGTATATTTCCGTTCGGTGTAGGTACACTGCCTTCCATCCATTTCAGACCTCCCAGTACCGGAGTTATAGAGAATTCCTTATAGCCTTCCTTCACAGGTTTCACTCCCAGGTAATATTTGCCCAGTAAATAGATGGGACTTGCTCCCCAGGCATGACACAGACTCTTCCCATAAGGACGACCATACATGGAGAGATGCTGCGTACCGCTTTCCTCCGGATTATATTTTTCCCAAAAGGAAGTGGCACCTTCTTTCAACATTCCTCCCCAGTACGCTTTCATTTCCTGCATCACTGTTTCTTGCTCACCAAGCGCACAAAGGGCTTCTAGCTCATAAAAGCGCATATAGGGAGTCGTAATCTTCAGGATGCTGTCATTCAAAAGAACGGAATGTTTGATGGCCTGCTGTTTCTCCGGACTCAGATAGTTGAAGAAAACGGAAAACATATTGGCATAACGGGTGACGGCATCACTCTGAACACCATTGATACGGTTATGTACAAGGGCCTGTTTCGAGGCATTCCAGAATGTCGTTTCCAGCTTGGCTTTCAAGGCGACAGCCAGTTTTTCATATTTCTGTTGGTTGATCCGGTCTCCCACCAACCCTGCACAGAGCGCCATTGTCTCAAGACTCCGGCAGAACAGGACTTGCTCAAAGGAGAGTTCTCCCTTTTTATCCAGATAACCGTCCGCCCAGTCTACAAATACCCAATCACCGGACATACCTTCGACCATGCCGTTCCGGTTGGTGCGTCCCAATACATAATCCATCATAGTCTGCATACGTGGATAGAGTTGATTGACGAACTGCCGGTCACCACTATACAGGTAATAATCGTAGACGCTGAGGAACCAGTAGAAAGTATAGTCCATGATGGTATTGCTATGACTGGTCACGGGATCTTTGCCGCGAAGCAACCAGATGGTGCGTTTCACCGACTCACTGTCAAAGAAGAGATAGTAGTTCATCAGATAGCTTTGGATGGCGTCTCCGCTCCACACCCAACGGTCGCGCTTGATGCCGTCGATAAAAAACTCGCGGGTGGTGAGATGCATGGTGTAGGCACCCACTTCCCAGATGCGGTTCAACTCTTCGTCGTTGCAACGGAAATTTCCACGATATTCTTCGGGAAGGTATTCGTATTGCATGGCTACTTCGCCTATCTGCACGCCCGGTTCGTGGGTGATGTAGACGTAGCGGAAAGCTTTGCTATTCTCCAGGGTATACTCGTTTTCGGAAGAGGATAAGGGGGATGTCCGGCGGATGGCAAGGTCGATGACTTGTCCCGGTTCCAGTCGCAGTTTATCCAATGTTTCGCAGTATGCCTTGTCTTTCGCCTCTTCCGGACTTTCACCGTAATAGATGTCGATGATGCCTTTGCCGGAGAGATTCTTCAGAGTGAGGTAACCGAATGTTTCTTTTCCGAAATCATAGAGGATGCCTCCTTCGGGTTGCACGGTGCGGGAGGTGGGTTGATGGGGTGTCCGCATCAGCCGGAATTGGGAAGGGCGTTCGGTGGCTCCGTCAAAGTTCCAGCAGCCGGCATCCATATAGATGGTGGCTGAGGTGTCACTGGCTTTGCCGCTTTCGTCAATCCATTCCTTGTCTTCATAAGTCACGCGCCAGGTAGCATCGGAGTTTACGGTCTTGCCTTTTACGTAGATGGCAGGAGGAGTCGACTGATTCCAGACTTTAATATTCAGGTTATGTTTCCCGGCCGGAAGCAATAAGGTTTCCGGCATGCCGAATTGGAGTTTCCCATCCAGTTTAACGTTATACTTTCCTTCGGCGGCAATGAAGATCTCTTCCGGTTCGGAAAGGTTCAGTTGTTTGCTGAATTCCACGACTACATAGTGGCTGTCGGTCTTCCAGAAAGGAGGGAAAAAGGCACCGCGCTCCGTGCGGCGGTTATTCATCTGATTGCCTAACCATATTTCATAATCGCCCGGATACCATATCCAGGTCTGGGCTGAGGTGCAGGCGGCCAATGACATGGCGGCCAAGGTTATTATCCATTTGTTCTTCATTGCTACTATATATTTGAGTTATGATTGTAGAAGTTTGGAAAATGATGATTTAGCGGTGTGCATTTCCTAAGCCTGTAAGGCTTTTATCTTACAGCCCAGGGTAACACCCTGGGTAATGGATGATCCCACAATCTTACGCCCTGTAAGGGCAAAAGCCCATGTGTGCTGTAATGCCCTTACAGGGCGCAAAGAGAAACACATGGCAATCCCCCAGGGCGTTGCCCTGGGCTATAAGATAAAAGGCTTTCAGCCTACCAGGTACTATCACGTCAATGAGTATGCCGAAAGGAAACCTTGATCCAGCGCTACGCTGGTAAATCATCATTCATTCTTCAAGTCTCTATATTCCTCTTCCAGCCCTGCCCGCTCACGGATTGCCGCATCCACTCCCGGCCCGTTATTCTCCCACACATTTCCGGGGCCATTCGCATTTTGCAGATACTTCTCCCCTTCCGTCCAGTTGTTGCGGACGGTGATGAAAGACGAGCCTTCATCGGTATAGAGATAGAACCAGTGGTTGGGGTCGTGCACATAACCCGGCTTATAAATGCTATGCACACAATTCTCCGTCACGTATGTCTTGGGCTGGGAGCTTAACGTATAAATTCCTGCCACATCGTACATATGCTTCGCATAGTGATGGATCAGATTGGCATGAACCTGATTGTTCTTCATGCAATTCACAGTCTGCGTCCATCCCCAGCCGAGGCTGATGCCGCTGTAGGGCACTTCGCATATTTCATTGTGCACGATATGAATGTCGCTTACATATCCCGCGGCAATGGCAAGGCAACCCCAGTCTTCGTTACCCGTCTCCGTAAAATAACAGTTCTCGATTCGTTGATGCGTACACACTTCGCGGCGGTCGGCAGGATCGTACGGAACATGCGTCTCGTGGGCAGCCGGGGAGAAACTCCCGACCAATAAGCCATTCCCCGCAATATCACGGAAAAGGCAGCCACGGACCATTCCCCCATGCACCGCTTCTTCATAATCCAACCCCGTGGAGCCCAGATGCTCGAAACGGCAGCGTTCAAAGTCTATCGCCCCGGCAGCAGCCACCCGGACTGCCGACGCAGGACGTCCCAGCCAGCCCTGGTTATCCAACGGATGATTCCTGTAATCCCGTTTCATCTTCGGGGTGATGCGATACCCGTCCGTCAGATACATGCCGGCCTGAAGGGGGACGTGCCCTTTCGCAGAAGGACGCATCCAGGTGGTATGGGAGAAAGTGACCTGCTCGAAACGAAAATCAGTAACCGGGCGATCCAAGGTACCTTCAATTTGCACCAATGTCTCAATGGCGGGCACAACCGCTTCCGCCGATCGCATATCTTCTCCCTCACGCGGATAATAATAAAGTTTACGGGTATCTATATCATGATACCACTCTCCCGGAACATCCAGCAGTTCGCGTGCATTGGTCAGATAGAAAGCTGAATTGTGCCCGTCGATCGTCACCATGGGGCGCGGCCAGGGATGTTCAAACTGTATACGGCTCTCGGGCTGATGGAAACGGACTGCCGCACTGTCTCCCAAAACCTGTACCGAACGAATCCGGAGATTGGCCACACACCACATCTGGTGAAGCACCATTTCGGCATATCTTGACTTTAACGCGCCTTTCCCATCCGTAATCTGACGGACGGCGGCGACAGGCACATAAAGCGTCTCAGTCTTCTCGTCGATACTGCAAATGCGATGCATCCTCTCAAAGTCCTCCACATCACGGGCACGCGTGGCCTTCCGCCCGTCCACCCACAGTTGGCGGAAATCCAGCGGACGGCCATTGAACATCGGTACATCCGCCACCCATAGTTTTCCTTGTCTCTTCCAGTTCCTGATAGGCACACCTCCACTTAATACGGCATCCTCGCCCGGAACGGAACGGATAACGGTGGGCGATTCCCGCGTCCCGCTATCTTCGGGACGGATGAATACCGGTTCATAGAGGGGATAGGTACCACCCTCCATATACACTGTGATGCCTCCCTGCACATGATTATCTCCTGTCCGGCGCCATTCGCGTGCCTGACGCAGGGCGGAGGCCAGTGTTGCCTTTGGAGATTGGCGGGTGCCATCGTTGCGGTCATTTCCACGTGGGGAAACCCAGATATCGCCTGCACGCCCCACAAAAGCAAGGAGCGACAAGGCGGCTATTAGTATGATTCTTCTATTCGACATATATATAAGGTGTAATTAATATCAAGCGTAGGGTAAGGGAGTTAGGAGGAGTATCGGCTTTAACTCCTCTAACTCTCATCTCCCCAGCGGCATCCAAACGGTCATTTCCCCTTTTCCTCTATTGCCCCAGGCATAGTAAGGAATCAAACGGATATCCACCGTCTTCGTGGCGGAACCGACAGGCCGGTAAAGTACCCCTTCCCAAGAATCGGATGAAACCAGACGGGCCTTGCCTTCAAGGGCGACAACCGGACTGCCCGCAACTGTTACTTTCTTTGGAACGAGTTGGATATCAGCGGGGATCAGTACATTGTCAATGCTTTCGCCGCCTGCCATATCCGCGCTCTCCAAGCAATATACCAGCGGCCCGCGCTTCACCACTACCTGATTGCGTATTTCCTCCGCCAGCGGATGAGCCTCAAGCAGGCGGACAGGCATATCCATCACCCACTCTACCACATCCCCCTTCTTCCAGGTACGTTTTACCTCCGCATACGTATTTGCTTTTGCGGCAACCGGAACCGGCTCTCCATTTACGGTGAGCGTGGCCTTCCCGCACCACTCCGGCACGCGGAGGAAAAGGGAGAACGCTCCGGCTTTGCGGGGCACCCGGTCGAACTCTATACGTACATTGCCCTCCCAGGGATAAGCGGTCTTCTGCGTCAAGGATATTTCTCCCCGGTCCTTCCAGGTGGTGGCCAGCGTATTCGCGCCATACAAATTGCAATAAATGCTTTCGGCACCCAGTGTATAGGCATAGTTCTGCGCCTGGCAGAGTGTGCGCAGCGTATTGGGCGGGCAGCAGAAGCAACTGATATACTCCGTGCGCTCCTTCGGCCAGCGAAGTGTATAAGGCAGGTCGGCACTGATACGGAGCGGATTCGTATAGAAGTACTTCTTACCGTCCAGACTGATACCACTCAGAACGCTGTTATAAAGACATGTCTCCACTATCTCCGCATACTTGGCATCTCCCGTCACCTCCAGCATGCGCCAGTTGAAAAGCATATTGCCGATGTTGGCGCAGGTTTCATTATGGGCTGTGCTATTGGGCAATTGATAAGGGCGGCCATAGCTTTGGTGTACCTTCTGAATACTATCCGGCTCATAGCAGGTGCCGTCGGGCGAAGTCCCGTCATAAAGGGCACCGCAAGCCCCGGTCACGTACATCTTCCGGGTGACGATGTCGTTCCAGATATGGGTCAGATTCTTCATCAACTGCTCTTCACCGGTTTCGGCATAGACATCCGCCACCCCGGCATACAGGTAATTGGCACGCACCGCATGCCCCATCGCCCGGTATTGTTCACGGAAAGGAATGCGGTCCTGATTATCATCCGTACCATTTTCCACCATTCCCCGGATGTCTATCAGATTCTTCGACAGTTCCAGGTAACGCGGATTCCCCGTGGCGCGGTACATCTCGACTACGCCCATATAATGGGAAGGGCAGATGGCGTTACGGGCCAATTCGGCGGAAGCGGTCTCATAGAAATGACACAGGAAATCGGTGGCACGGACGGCTGCCTCAAAAAGGGTGGTCTTCCCGGTGGCACGGCGGTGGACGATGGCGGCCATCATCAGATGTCCCAGGTTGTAGGTTTCAAAGTTCAGCCGGTTGGCAAAGGCTCCTTTCTCGTCTTCGGCACCCACCTTGGTTCCGATGACTGTTTGCCCGTGCGTCTCTTCCGGCAGGGCATGGGTGTCGATGCCTTTGTTCAGTTCGCCGATGATGACCGGGGTATGGATATATCCGTCCGCCCGCTGGGCTTTTACGACGCAGGCTATGAAACGGTCCATCAGTTTGTCCAGTTCGGGATCTTTGTTGACGGCATAGACTGAGGCTACGCCTTCCATCCATTTATACATGTCGCCGTCGTGGAAGGGCGGCCCCCAGTGTTCGCCCTGGCTGATGCCGGCGGCAATCTCGAAGTTGCGGAATCCGTGGGAGACGTCGGGTGTGTTCCAGGTGTTCCACATGCTTTGCAGGGAGGTGCGGCTGAACACGTCGAAACGTTCTGCCCAGAAGCCATCCGTCCAGTGCACGGCGTCGATGCCGGTGTTCACCATCCGGGCGTAGCGGCTCCGGCTCATGTCCGTCAGTCCGTTGCTCTGTGCGAGTGCTCCCGTGACGGAGGCGGAAGCTAAGAGAAGTATCAGTTTAATCTGTCTCATGAATAGGGGGTCGGTTGGTACATACTATATTCTAAAAGAGGAGACGAAACAGCCCGTGTTTTGTACTCAATAGAGGAAGCGCCGGGCGCACCGGCATGCCGCCAGGCTATTTCCGCAGTATCTCAAAGGGGGGAAACAGTGCATTGTAACTCATTGCGGCACAAGCGATTCCTATTTTGGGAGTTTAAATACCTATTTTGAGAGTTCACTTTCAAATGCTTTACCTACCTTCATCCCGGCTTACGACAAAGCCGGGGTGAAACCGGGCACACTAAGCACATTCATAGCATCGGAATTATAAACTCTAAAAGACAGATAACACATGAAACCATTCACATCCATCCGCCACATTGCCGCCATCTCCGTTGCGGCAATCTCCCTCCTCCTGACCGCAGGATGCAACGGGGAGGAAAACGAACCCGGAGGCAACACCTCGAACGCAGCCATCATCACCGCTTCTGTCGGCAAGGCAGACAACGTGGTGTCCTCCCGCGCCGCAGACACGGCGTGGGATGTCGATGACTGTATCGGCATTTCCACCTCTTCCGTGAATGGGAAGACAAACTATGTCAATATCCGCTACAAGACCAACGGCAGTGTGTTCAGCCCCGTACCCGGTGCGGCGGGCGAAGACAACACCATCTACTTTCAGGACAAGTCCCCCACAACCTTCACCGCTTACTACCCCTACGAGGGCGCGAACGGCACCAAGCCCGGCAGCGACGGCATCATCACGAAAAACCTCACCGCCGCCCACCAGAGCCCGGAGAACCTGCCCGCCATCGACTACCTCTGGGCGCAGCGGACAGCCCAAAGTAGCAACCCGAAGGTCGATTTCCGGTTTTCACACCGCATGAGCCGCCTCATCCTGAACTTCAAGGCGGGTGCCGGAACAACACTCCCGACAAGCGGGCTGACCTACACCCTCACCCAACTGGCAACGGAGGGAACCTTCGACACCTCCACCGGTGAAGCCAAAGCCACAGGCACGGTCTCCAACCTCGAAAACCTGCCCACCTCCACCACCGGGGGACGGATCACAGGCATCGCCATCCTCTGGCCGCAGGCGGTAAGTTCCATGCGCCTGCAACTGAAGCTGGGCGATACCACCTTCGGCGCCGCGCTCACTTTCCCGGCCGGCACGGCAGGCGAAGCCCTTGCCCCCTCCACCTCCTATACCTTTAATGTGACCGTGGAGCGCACCGGCATCACAGTTGGCCAAGCCGATATTGATGACTGGACGAGCGGCGGCAGCAAGGACATCACTCTGCAGGAAGTCCGCACCCTGACCTTCGACCCCAACGGCGGCAGCGGCACGATAGCGGGCGACAAAGTCTTTGAAGGCGCCACGACATCCCTGCCCTACGGCAACGATCTGACACCCCCAAGTGGCAAAACCTTTGTGGGATGGAACACCCTGCCCAGAGGCGGAGGCGAGTTTTATGCTGCGGGCAGCACACTGACGATGCCTGCCGGAGACCTCACCCTCTATGCCCAGTGGTCGGGCGACGGCTCCGACAAAGACAATCCGATTCTTATCACGGATGCGCAGGGGATGAAGGACATCGGGGCGAGTGACGAAAGTCGGAAGAAGCATTACCGCCTCTGCAACGACCTGGTGCTCGATGACTGGGAGGCTATCTATTACGGCTATGGAGGCGGTCAAGGTGCGGGTTTCTCCGGAACATTCGATGGCGGAGGGCATACCGTTACTCTCAATGGGGTGAAGCCCATACGGGCAGATTTCTACGACGCCAACGGTTACTTTATTTCTCTCTTTGCCGAGATTCAAGGAGAAGTGCGCCGCCTGCGGGTGGACGGGCAGATAACGGTGGACGGCACGGATGAAAACGCAACTTACTACGCGGGAGGAATCTGTGGGTATATCTACGGCACCGTTACCGATTGCATCTCCAACGTCACGGTGACTGCAACGGGAAAGATGAATACCCTTTATGCCGGAAGCATCGCGGGAAAGAATAGAGGTGGTTCCATCTTTAATTGTTATGCCACCGGAAAGATAGAAAGTGCGGCTATTGTCCAGGACGTCTTTTTGGGAGGCATTGCAGGAAATAACAACAGCTATATAGCCAACTGCGCCGCACTCAACAGCAATATATCAGGCAAGGATGGGCAGAATAATACCTACATCCACCGTATTACAGGAAACACTGCCGGTACCAGAGTCAACAACTATGCCTCGGCAATACTGTCCGCTTCCGGAGATAAAGGACTCGATAAACCGGACGGTGCGGATTGTGATGCCAAGCCCGCCGCCTCGTGGTGGAAGGAATCGGGTAGATGGGCGAATAGCTACACAATTGGCAGCGACACCTACTCCCTCACCCCTTGGAATTTCACCACCACCTGGGAAGTCACCGACGGCAACCTGCCCGTGCTCCGTCGCAAGTAGCCGCGCCCGCCATTCATCAAGAACAAGAAATAAAAGCATAAGAGAACATGAAGATACACAACCATACCCTCCCGAAAGCCATCCGGCGGCACAGCATCCGCCGGTGGCTTGCCACGGCGGCAACGCTGACGGCAATGCTGACGGCCACACTGGCAACCCTCACGGGATGCAGCGCGGACAACGACCCGGAAACAGCCATCGGCGGTGACGGTACCTCCGTCACCTTCGGCGCCACCATTGCTGCACGCGAAGGGCACGACAACGGCGAAGCCCGCAACAACGCCAATGCCACCGCCCCCGCCAGCCGTGCCATCCCCGACGGAACCTTCGCGGAAGGCGACCAGATTCTCGTCCACATGGACGGCAAGCGGAAAGCCTTCGTTTACAGCACAGCCCAAGGCTTTGTGCACGCCCCCAACTATCCCGGCGCGAACGTAGACCCCACACCTCCCGTGTGGCAAGACGGAGAAGCCGAAAAAAGCCTCCTTGCTTACGGTCCCACGGCCTGTATCTCTTCTGCAGGGGACGGGGCGCTCTTATACGAAGTCTATGTAAGTGCAGCACAGAATGATGACCGTGAGTATAAGCATAGCGATTATGTCTATACCGCACAGACACTCTACCGCAGCAAGCCCGCGCTTAGTTTCCGCCACGGCATGGCGCGCGTCGTCCTGCGGTTGCGTTCCGGCGGCTCCCTCACGGATGAGGACGTGGCAGGCGCCTCCGTGCTGCTGGGCGACAAGAACCTTTTTACAAGAGCGGACATCGACCCGCAGAACGGGACACTGACAGCCCATGTCCCTGTCCCTGGCGATGGTCGTTTGGGACCGCAAACCATCACGCCCCACCGTTGTGCCGACACCCCCGCGGGCTACGTCGTGGCTTACGAAGCCCTGATGCCCCCGCAGGACGTAAGCGGGAAAGCGTTCATCAAAGTCCGGCTCTCCGATGGCACCGAACTGGGGCATATGGCGACGAGCGGCAGCATGCTGAAGGGCGGACACGAATACGTCTACAACGTGACCGTGGAGGAAAACCGCCTGGCAGTGACGGTGACCGGCAGCGACGTGCCCTGGCAGGACGGCATCCTTACCACGAAGATTGACGGCAAGGAGTTCCGGCTGATTCGCACGGCGGAAGACCTGGCACGGTTTGCCCGCGATGTGAACGGCGACGGGACCACGCCGTCGAAGCTGTACGCCCTCAACGCCCTGCAAACGGCGAACATCGACCTGCAAGACCTTGCCCAGTCCGCCCACCCCGACTTGCAAAAGCTGGCGGAGGACTGGGTGCCGATAGGCAGCAAGGTAGGCGGCTATGTTCCCGATTACAGAGGCATCTATTGCGGCAACGGGTATACCATCTCGGGGCTGCGCATCAAATCCAATCACGGGGCGGGCAATAACGGGCTCTTCGGCTCTATCGCTGGCGCCTTGCTGACGGGCATCCACCTGCGGGATGTACGGATAACGGGCACGACTGGCTTATACACCGGCGCTCTTGTCGGCTATGTCCTTGGCGGAACGGTGACCCTTTGCTCGGCGGAGGGAACGATAGAAGCCACATTGCCCGGCCGTGGCACCTACCTCGGCGGGCTGGTGGGCAAGGGCATCAGCTGTTCCATCAACCGTTGCCGCACGAAGGTGAACATCAAGGCGGATGTGACGCTGCAAGGCGACGGCGATGCCCGTGTGGGGGGAATCGTGGGAGAGAATCGCGAGGCTAGTACCCTCTTTGCCTGCCAGTCCGAGGGCGAGGTGAGCCTCACCGGGGCGGGGACATCGACGAATACTCAGGCCCTCTGCGCCGGGGGGATAGCCGGAAGCAACGGTTACGCCAACAACCGCAATGCTCACATATATGTATGCATAGCGACAGGCGACGTAAGTGTAGCCTATACGGGCAACGATGCCGTGAACACTTATGCCGGCGGGCTGGTGGGGTATAACGATGATCGCGGATACCTCCAACACAGTTATGCCCGGGGTACAGCCACCGCCACGGCGGGCAGTGGCAACCTCAATGGTTACGCAGGCGCTATTATCGGTATAGGTATAGGGGACAGTGGAATAGAGTGTTGTTTCGGTGCGGGAGCCGGAGGCGCCGGGACGTCGGGGCTTGAAGCAGACGGTCGTTCGATTGGCTATAACGAGCAGCCGAAACCTAATGAGATAGGAGGAGTTTTACGTATCGGTATGAACGTATACCTAGCTGGTGTTATCCATACCACCATCTACAATACCAACGCCACGCCCGCCTACGGCATCAGTGTAAGTAGTCCGTTGATAAACTTAGACAAGCTGTGGAACACCACCGACCCCATCTGGCCCGCACTCAATATGGAATACAACGGCGACTAATTAATAATCCCCCGAACCACCTAATTTATAAACTTGCAAAAACAATATAACCCTATGATACGCAATATCTTCTTACTCGTGCTCTCCGCCCTCGCGGCGTGGAGCTGCACCGCCACCGACGACGAAATGCCCCAAGGCCCCGCCGCCGGAACCCAACCGGCAGACGCCCGAAACTCACTCTGCATCACCATCGCCCCGAAGCCCGCATTCACCCAGGCAGCCATCACCATGCCCGACGGGAAAAACAGTACAAACACCCGAACACTGCAGACGGAAAAGGAGACGAAGTGGGAGAAGGGGGATGTGGTGTGGCTGTTTACCATATTCGCTGATGCAATGGGTTATCAAGACAACTACTACTCCGCCTTAAAATACACCGGCGCCACATGGCGCTACCTCACCGAGGACGAAGCCGACGAGTTCGGACTAAAGACCTTCGGCAGCACTCCCTTCAACCGCACCCTTATCTGCGACAAGCCCGACGGAAGTGGCAAATACACAAGTGTACAAATCTACGCCTACTACACAGGCAATGGCAAGCCGGACAAGAACGGGATAATCACTATCCCGTCTCCCGATAGCGGCACCTCCGTCCCGGTGATGCAGGCGTCCAGTGTTTCCGGCGATTTTAGCCGGCCCCTCACGCTCAGCTTCACCTACCGATGCTCCCGCCTGCGCATCCCTGCCGGATACGGCCTGGAGATGGCAAATTACGGATACTACGCGAGTTATCAGCTTGGAGGCATGTACTTGCCTGGTCTGAACTACTCTACCACCCCTCTCCAACTCTCCGCCGCCGACAAGGACAGAGACCTCTTCCTCCTCTCGGTGGCGGACGCCAGCGGCACCCCCGCCCCCGTCACCCTCACCCTTAACGGCGGCGCAAAATGGACCTTCACGCCCCAGCTCCCCACCACCACCGGCAGTGTCACCGACTACTACGGCCAGTCCTACACCCTTCCCGCCCTCGGAAGCGGCAGCGTGACACCCGGAGGTATGTAAAGAACAGAATCTCTCTTCAATGAACCGCCCTGCCCCTCCTCTCCATCGGTAGAGTTCCCGAAAGGAGACGCAAAAGGCAGGGCGTTTTATGAACCCGCAAAGCCGACGGAAAACTCCTTGCGCAAGGAGCAAAAAATGGAAGCGCAAGGAGTTAAAAATGGAAGCGCAAGCATTTTTAAACGGAAGCGCAAGCATTTTTGAACGGAAGCGCAAGGAGTTTTGAGTGCCTGCCTCTTGACACCCGCCGTGCCATCGTAGTAAAGAATGAAATCCCCTCCACGCAGACCGGGGCAGGCAGCGTGGAGGGGATTTTCGGTGTTACGTAACCGGTTATAAACCGGATTGCAAATTTAGAGTCTTTCTATGTCTTAATTCAAAGTCTTTCTATGTCTTCGATGGGTAAACCCGTCACTTGGTGGATGACTGCGGAGGGGATGTTCAGGGATTTCATCGTTCGGGCATTCTCTATTTTCTCTTCCTGTCTGCCTTCTTGCATACCTTTCTGCATACCTTCTGCCAAACCTTTCTGTCTGCCTTCTGCCAGCCCTTTCTGTCTGCCTTCTGCCAGCCCTTCCTGCCTGCCTTCCGCCAAACCTGCCTGTCTGCCTTCTTCTCTTCCTTCATCCGTCGCTGTACTCAGCACATCATTCTGAATCATTACGGCATTGATATGTTCGTCATACGCCAGTTGTTCCGCCCTGTCCATATTGTAATAAATCAGTTTGCGGCGTGCTTCTTCCAGTCCGGGAGCTTTCGTATCGGGGCGGATGATGCCGGTCTTCAGATACTCTATCCACTCCTCAAGCGGGGTGACGGCCACCTTGTTGAACTCATTCACTCGAATCAGGAAATATTCGGGGAAGATTTCGGCAGGAAGTTTGCGCACGATGGCATCCTTTTCTTTGGTGGTGACCTCCAGAAAATCGCCCGTATGCACGCCCACAAAGGAGTTCTGACCGTGGTACAGGTAATCGTTGCCTTTGCCAATGTCGAAATAGAGAATGCTGATGGAGTACACCTTCTTCACTTCCGAGTAAAGTTCTCCCAGCTCAATATGCTCCGTGATGGCCTTGGCAACGCCGAAGAGGATGCGCTCCAAGTAGTATATCTCGCGCGTGTTCTGCACCTCGACGATGATGATTTCGTCCTTGCTGTTGCGCGCCTTGATGTCCACACGGTTGAATTTGTCGTTTTCACGTTGCTGATTGCCCTCGCTTTCCAGTATCTCGACGATGCGGATAGGCTCGCCCAGCAACACGGTGAGGAAACCTTCGAGCACGCCGAAGTTGGCTTTGTTGCGTAGTAAACGCTTCACAGCCCAATCAAAACGTATATATTTGTCTTTCTGTACCATAACTTCTGTTTTTTTCTGCTTACGTACAAAGGTAAGCATAATTTCTGTTTCCAACGTGTCGGGAAGCGATTATTTGTTTGATTCATTTTTACGCAGTTATGAACCAAATGTGCTAATGTGATTAATGTGCCAATTTGCATTTATAGCTTTGAGTTCAGGTAAGAGCTGTATTCGTTAAGCAAAAATTCATTAGGGTTCTCTAAGCTCATAATGTAATTCATTAGATTTTGTTCCTGAAGTTGGTCGTATGCCTTCGCAAACTTTTGATCTTTTCTCAGTAAATCTTTAGAGATAAACGTCTTGAACATAAAAATACGTTCTTTCCGACTAATAATGTCTCCGATTGCATATCCGTCTTGAAAGCTTAATGCACATTTTTCCCGCCCTGTTTCTGAGATAAAAATAATGCCTATATAACTATTTTTTATATATTGGTTAATAAGCTCTTGTTTGCCAATCGCTGCCCCTTTTAAAAACCTTGAATGATAGCGGGAGAAAAAATGAGGAGGAAAAATATAAATGTTGTGCTCGCGTGCAACAATATATTCGTAAACATAAGTTCCTTCTTCGGTTTGCACCTGGGATATAGCGATACACGCGGCATCCTCGGCCAGCTTTTTGGTTATTGCATAATAGAATATAAACCAATCGTTATTTGTTTTCTAGCTGAAATAGTGAATCGGATTAAATATCATCGGCAAATGAAGGCTTTTAATAATCGCCCTGCGTATTTTAGAATCATAATTTCTTCTGAGATAAGGAACTATATTTTCAAATATATCGTTTTGCATCTCCCTTCTAAGTGCGAAGGGATTCATTGTTCTTGTTATCATTTTTTTAGTGATTGATATTGCGGCCGCAAAGGTAATCAAAACAAACTGCAATTAACCAGGTTAATATGAATTTCAACTACTGATTGGCATGAATAACTATTTTATATCGGGTTTGTTGTATATTGGGGATAAACCTGTATCTTTGTTACATTAAGTATCATAAAGCAACAGCTTAAATAAAAAAACAAAGCAGGAGGACAGATTATGGACCCAATGAAATACATAGTACCCGGCAGAAAACGTCTCCCTTACGGCATGATGAACTTCGCGGATATTCGCCTCGACAATTATTATTATGTGGATAAAACCCGCTTCATCCCCATGATAGAGGAGGCGGACCGCTTCTTCTTCTTCATCCGCCCCCGCCGCTTCGGCAAGAGCTTGACGCTGAACCTACTGCAACACTACTACGACGTGCGCACCCGCGACCAGTTTGAGGCACTCTTTGGTGACCTCTACATCGGGCAGCATCCCACACCGGACCGCAACAGCTATCTGGTGCTATACCTCAACTTCTCCGGCATCACCGGCGAGTTGAACAATTACCGCAAAGGACTGGATGCGCATTGCCAAATCTGTTTCGACTTCTTCTGTGAGGTGTATGCCGACCTTCTGCCGCAAGGCATCAAAGAAAAGTTGGACGCAATAGAAGGAGCTGTCAACCAGTTCGACTTCCTTTATCATGAGTGCGAGCGTGCCGGGCGGGATATGTATCTCTTCATTGACGAGTACGACCACTTCACCAACGCCATCCTCGCCGACCCCGAAAGCCTGCACCGCTATACCAACGAAACGCATGGCGAAGGTTACTTGCGTGCTTTCTTCAACAAAGTGAAAGCGGGAACTTACTCCAGCATCAAGCGTTGCTTCATCACCGGTGTAAGCCCCGTGACGATGGACGACCTCACCAGTGGATTCAACATCGGAACCAACTATTCCCTCACGCCGGAGTTCAACCAGATGATGGGATTCACGGAAGAGGAAGTGCGGGAAATGCTGACCTACTATTCAACCACCAGCCCCTTCAATCACACCGTTGACGAGTTGATAGAAATCATGAAGCCGTGGTATGACAACTATTGCTTCGCACAGAAAAGCTACGGTGAAACCACGATGTACAACTCCAACATGGTGCTTTATTTCGTAAAGAACTACATCATGGGCGGTTATGTCCCGGAAGATATGATAGAAGACAACATCCGCATCGACTATGAGAAGTTGCGTATGCTCATCCGCAAGGACAAAGAGTTTGCCCATGATGCTTCCGTCATCCAAACTCTCGTGAGTCAAGGCTTCATCACCGGCGAACTGAAGAAAGGATTTCCTGCCGCCAGCATCACCAACCCCGACAACTTCGTGAGCTTGCTCTACTATTTCGGCATGCTCACCATCAGCGGAATGCATAGAGGAAAAACCAAACTGACCATCCCCAACCTGGTGGTTCAGGAACAACTCTATACTTATCTACTGAATACTTACAACGATGCAGACCTGAGTTTCAGCAGCTACGAGAAGAGTGAACTGGCAAGCCAACTCGCTTATGATGGCGACTGGCAAGCCTACTTCGGCTACATTGCCGACTGCCTGAAGACGTATGCCTCGCAACGCGACAAGCAGAAAGGCGAGTTCTTTGTTCACGGTTTCACCCTTGCCATGACCGCTCAGAACCGCTTCTACCGCCCCATTTCCGAACAGGACACGCAAGCGGGCTATGTAGACATCTTCCTCTGCCCGATGCTGGACATCTACTCTGACATGACGCACAGCTACATCGTGGAACTGAAATATGCCAAGTACAAAGACCCCGAAACCCTTGTGGAAAAACTCCGTCAGGAAGCCATCACCCAAGCCAACCGATACGCCGATACAGATACGGTGAAGCGTGCCATCGGCAACACCCAGTTGCACAAGATTGTGGTTGTATATAAAGGTATGGAAATGCGGGTGTGCGAAGAAGTTATTTAATCAGCCGTTATGGATCAGGTATCATTCCGAAATGAAGTGTATAGCGTAGTCGCCTCCATCCCTTCGGGGCGCGTACTGACGTACGGGCAAATCGCCTATCTTGTAGGCCGTCCCCAGTGCTCGCGCATGGTGGGACAGGCTATGCACAATGCTTCCGAAGAGCGGAACCTTCCTTGCCACCGGGTGGTAAACAGCCAGGGACGACTGGCACCTTTCTGGCCGGAACAACGCGAACTATTGGAAAAGGAAGGTGTCGCTTTCAGGAAGAACGGATGCGTTGACCTCAAAGCATGTGGCTGGGAAATCTTGAAAGAATCTATTTCTTAGCAAAGATATTGATAACCAACGAGCAGCTCGTCAACAAAATACCTGTCCCTATCACTCCCGTCCAACCGAAATATTGCCACGAAGTTCCGGCAAGGAAAGTCCCCGTGGAACCTCCGATGAAGTAAGTAGTCATAAAAATCGTATTGATGCGGTTGGAGGCTTGCGGACAAAGGGCGAATGCACTTGTCTGGTTGCTAAGCTGAATGCATTGCATCCCTATATCTATCAATAATATACCGGCTATGATGCCTACATAGCTGTATTGCCCCACATACAGGGTGATCCATGCACTGATAATCAGCGTACAACCTATGTAAGTAAGCCGTTTCACTCCGAGAATATGTATATATCTGCCGATGGATGATGCCGTCAGTGCTCCGGCTATGCCGCAAAGGCCTAACATACCTATGATATTGTTTCCCGCAAAGAAAGGTGCCTGCTCCATTTTGAAAGCCAGACAACTCCACATGGCAAGGAAGGAACCGAATGAAAAACCTGCACGTAGCGAAACGATGCGTAGTTGGGGGTATTTCCTGACTAAGGAGAACAGGGATTTCATCAAGCCGAAGTATGTCCCCTGGAAATTGGAAGGGAGGTCCGGAAGTATCTTGATGATGACGATGAGGCAGACAACCATCAGTCCGGCGGCAACGAAGTAGATGAAACGCCAACCCATGTATTCGCCCACGATGCCGCTCACTACGCGCGAAGCCAGAATACCGGTCAGCAATCCCGAAAGGATGATGCCCACATTCTTCCCTTTGGTTTCGGGAGTGGAGTATTGCGCCGCAAGAGGCATGAACACTTGCGGAATGACGGAACATGCACCTGTCAGCAGGGAGGCAAAAAGTATCAGGTGGATGTTGGGAGCCAGGGCAATGGTGAGCAGGGAGACCACCAGCACGGAGATATTCACGAGGATGATGTTTCTCCGGCGGTATAAGTCGCCCAATGGAATGATGAAAAGCAATCCGAGCGCATAGCCTATCTGCGAGAACATGGCTATCAGATTGGCGGTGAACTCGCTGATGTTCAGATCACGGCTGATACGGTTCAGTAAGGGTTGATTGTAGTATATATTAGCCACCGTTACTCCTGAAATGATGGCGAGTGTCCAAAGTAAGGACGATGGTATTCCCTGATTTTCCTTTAGTTCCTGTTTCATGCCGCAAAGGTAACTATTTCATGAAAAACGAACGCATATATTATCAATGATTCATATAGAAAGGCATCAGGCGGTGATAGGCTTTCAGGTATCCATAAGATTTTTTTTAGAAGTGTTCGATACAAAGTTACTGAAATCTGTTATTTAATATAGAGAGTCTTGTTATTTAATTTATTCACCCAATAAAAGAAACAGATTATGAATATAGAACATTATCCCGAGAAAAAAGTTTTTCAGACAACGGTGGATGGGGAAATTGCCCGTCTGATGTATCATGTCACTGATGGTGCGCTGGATGTGCGCCATACGATTGTTCCCGATGAAATCAGCGGGAGAGGCATTGCCTCTGCTTTGGTAAAAGCGGCCTATGACTATGCTTTGGCCAACGGATTAGTGCCGGTGGCAACCTGCTCTTATGCCGTGGTTTGGCTGGAAAGACATCCCGAATATAATGGAAAAACAGGAAAGGATTATGCCGGAGAAGGAACGTGTGCACTCTAAATTGATTTTGCCATCTTCGGATTTTTCTTTATCTTGCTTCCGTTTTTAATCATCATATAAAGAATAGATATGAAAAAATATATTGGAGCGCACGTGAGTGCAAGTGGTGGAGTAGAAATAGCTCCCGTTAATGCCCATGAGATAGGTGCGAATGCATTCGCCTTGTTCACAAAGAATCAACGGCAATGGGTGGCCAAACCATTGACGGAGGAAAGCATCCGCGAGTTCAAGGGCAATTGTGAGAAATTCTCTTTTGATGCCCGCTATATCCTGCCCCATGATAGCTATCTGATTAATCTGGGGCATCCGGAAGAAGAAGGATTGGAGAAAAGCCGTGCCGCATTTCTGGATGAGATGCAACGTTGTGAGCAATTAGGTTTGCAACTCCTGAACTTCCATCCGGGAAGCCATCTTAATAAGATTTCGGTGGAGGAATGTCTGGATAAGGTTGCCGAGTCCATCAACATTACATTGAGCAAAACGAAAGGGGTAACGGCCGTTATTGAAAATACGGCAGGGCAGGGTAGCAATGTAGGTAATGAGTTTTGGCAATTGAAGCATATCATCGACCGGGTAGAAGATAAATCACGTGTAGGGGTATGCCTGGATACTTGCCACACCTATTCGGCAGGTTATGATATAGTAGGGGAATATGATAAAGTATTCCGTGAGTTCGACGAGGTAGTTGGCTTCAATTATTTGCGGGGCATTCACTTGAATGATACGAAGAAAGAGTTGGGTAGCCATGTAGACCGCCATGATAGCATCGGGAAAGGCTTGTTAGGGATTGATTTCTTCAAGCGTTTTATGAAAGACGAACGTTTCGACAACATGCCTGTCATTCTGGAAACACCGGATGAAACGCTCTGGGCGGAAGAAATAAAGTTGTTGCGTAGTTTTGAATAATTGTCTACAATTTCTCAATTATTTTTGAGTTCTTTGTTATGCTCGGAGTATCTGTCATGCTGAGCGTAGCCGAAGCATCTCTTCTCCTTATTTATACACAGGAAGGAGATGCTTCGGCTACGCTCAGCATGACGGATAGTACTAATAATCAAAAGTAATCAAAAGCCGTTATAGCTATTTATTGATTCACCTTCACATTATCCCATTCAAACGATGAGATCACCGACTTATCGCAATCTCCATTCTTCGCCTTGATATTCAGATTCTCGAACTTGAAATTCGACAATTTGTATTGTTCGGATGCACTTACGTTGAAGAATACATCACAATCGAAATCAATATTACGCATCGTCACGTGGTCTGAGTAGGACATCGGAACATCCTTCCGGTCCTTGAGGTCAAAGAATTGTGTCCACGGCTTGACGTAGAGGAAGCTCTTGGCATTTCCTTTGATGTCTTCAACGAGGATATACTCGTAATTCTGAGGAGTGTCGGCACGCATTTTTAACCATAGCAAGCGGCTTGCCTGATTGATTGTGCAACGACGGAGGATAATATTGCGGTTATGAATAGATTCGCTACCACAAGTCAGTGCACTATGGCAGAAACCATACGTACAATCTTCTATAATAATATTAGTGTTGCTTCCGTTATTGGAATCCTTATCAGCCCACGGACCTTTTCCACCTTTCAGAGCAATGGCATCATCGTTTACAGAGAGATAGCAGTTCTTAACCAGCACATTATTACATACATCAATATCTATGGCATCCGTGCTGGGTGCCTTGACCGGAGCCGCCGGAGAGAAGATGTATAAATTCAGCAATTTCACATTATTACATTTATAAATATGCGTTGTCCAGAACGGAGAATTGATGAGACGTACTCCTGAAATCTGTACATCATCGCTATTGGAAATGTGTACTAGGCGCGGACGCAACTCATCCATATTCGTGCATTTCGGAATAACGGTGCGGCGCAACCAGAAAGATTTCCAATAGCGTAGTCCGTTGCCATTGATGGTTCCCTTACCGGAAATGGTGAAACCATCTACTTTGTCGGCATTAACCAATGCGGCAAAGTATTTGAGTGATTGCCCTTCTATGCGGGTGTTGATGATGGGGAAATTGCTGATATCATCGCTACCTTTCAGTACGGCCCCTTCTTCCAGATAAAGATGGGTTTTCGGTTTGAAGAAAAGCGCACCACTCAGGTAAGTACCTTTCGGGATGATGACCACGCCACCTCCTTTGGATGAAGCCTGGTCGATGACGGCTTGAATCTTTTCTGTTTGAATCAGGGTGCTATCATTTACAACGCTATAATCTGTAATCTTGTACTTGTCACCCAGTGTTTCAATATTTACGATTTCGTTTTGTCTGAACCAGTCGGGAATAGGAGTTCCGTCAGGAAAATTCTCTTGTGCGAAAGAGGACAGGCAGAAAAGTAAACTACATGCTAAAGTTACGAATTTCATGGTTTTAATCATTAGTTGGTTAATAGTGCTTGATCGGATAGATTTATCCGTTTGCAAAAATAGGGAATAAAATCCGGATATGATGGGAATGAAAAGATTCAATTCCTAAGCTATTTGTCAGTTTATATAGGCTTTTTGACTCTCAGTTGTTTTGAGGAAAGAGACTCTTATCTTTAACTACTTTCTTATCAGATATGAATGAAATGATGATTTACTGAGTATCTCAATTAATTAGGCGTACTATCTCAATTCCCCTCCTCCAGTTGGAGGAGGGGTGCCCAAAGGGCGGGGTGGTAGGTGAGAAAAGAATTCCTTAATGTTCTTATTAATAGGTATTTTATTGTTTACCTACCACCTCCCCCTGCGGGTACTCCTCCTCCCAGGAGGAGGAGAATTAAGTTACTTCTTTAAACTATTTTCTTTAAGTTACTTCTTTAAACAGTTACTTCTTTAAACTATTTTCTTTAAGCTACTTCTTTAAACAGTTTCTTTAAGTTACTTCTTTAAGTTTTCTTTTTAGGATTCATTTTCCTCTGTAGGCATCTACCGCCTTCTTCACCGAGCCGTGCATCAGCAGCAGTGCTTTCGCCTTACCATAGTCCAGACCGAGTTCTTCTACAATCATGCGTGTGCCACGGTCCACTAACTTTTGGTTGCTCAATTGCATATTCACCATTTTGTTGCCTTTCACACGGCCCAGCTGTATCATGACGGAGGTGGTAATCATGTTCAGTATCATCTTCTGACCGGTACCTGACTTCATGCGTGAACTTCCGGTCACATATTCCGGACCGACAATCATCTCAATAGGCACATCTGCTTCCGCAGCCATCGGCGAATCGGGATTGCTGGTGATACACCCTGTGAGAATGCCGTGTTCACGGGCTTTCTGCATGGCACCGATGACGTAGGGAGTGGTGCCGGAAGCCGCAATGCCGATGACGGTATCTTTGTCGGTAATGTTACGCTCGATAAGTTCTTCCCAGCCGCGGCGGGTGTCGTCTTCCGCATTCTCCACCGGATTGCGCAAGGCGGTGTCACCACCTGCTATCAGTCCGATCACGAGCGTCGGCGGCATACCGAACGTGGGAGGTATCTCCGATGCGTCCAATACTCCCAGACGTCCGCTGGTTCCGGCGCCCATATAGAAGATGCGCCCGCCCTGTTTCATGCGCGGAACAATCAGGTTAACCAGTTTCTCAATCTGTGGGATGGCTTTCTGAACAGCCAATGCCACTTTTTGATCCTCTGTATTGATGTCCTCCAATATTTCGCGGACAGATTTCTTTTCTAAGTCGTTGTAGAGCGAAGGTTGCTCTGATATTTTAATGAATGCCATAATGACTCAATTATTAATTATTAATTCTCAATTCTCAATTGTCAATTGTTTTATGGTATCTGATTAATCCCTCCATCGGGCTCTTGAGTATGGTGCCTAATTGGATACCCATTTCTTGCGTGGCCTCGGCAAGCACTTCTTTGTAATGGAACGCTACGGAACCGATGAAGTGTACCTTACTGTGTTCGTAGTCGTATTGCATGACATTCCTTTTGAGGAAAGCCTTGAAGCTGTTCAGCACAAGCGTGTGCACGCAGGGTTCGTGCAGGTTCTGTGCAAGGAAAGGTGACAGGCTTGCCAGGAAACGGTTCGGAAACGGCTTGCGATATACGCGGTCGATGATGTCTCCCGGTTCCAGTTCGAACTGTTTGAGGAACTTGTCTTTCAGTTCCGGAGTCATCTGGTTTTTCAGGATGTCGCCTACCAGCAACTTACCCAGGTAAGCGCCGCTACCTTCGTCGCCGAGGATGAAGCCCAGGGGCGAAACGTTGGCTTTTATGTGTTCTCCGTCGTAGTAGCACGAGTTGGAACCTGTGCCCATGATGCAGGCGATGCCCGGTTCATGTCCGCAGAGCCCGCGTGCAGCGGCAAGCATGTCGGTGTTTACTTCTACTTTGCCTTCCGGTACCTGAAGATGCCGGGTGATGGCGCGGTATACCATAGCTATCTTGTCGGGGAAGCCACAGCCGGCACCGTAAAAGTATACAGCATCGAAGGCGTTGGTTGTTAACTGGGGCAGCAGCGCTGTCGCAATTTCATTACTGATTTCCTCTTCCGACTGAAAGAAAGGGTTGGTGCCTTTCGTGAAAATCTGCTGGATGAGTTTACCTTTCTCTACAACACACCAATCAGTCTTTGTAGAGCCACTGTCTGCTATTAATATCATATCGTTCAATTTTAATTGTTTACTCTGTTGATAACTTCGTTACTCTTCACTATATCTTGATATATATCTTCCTTTTGTACAGTTGATAACCGATACACCAATTGAGGGCAACGAAGAGTAGGGCGTAAGCCAATGAACCGCCTGTTTCGCCGAATACCGGCATCAGGACTATCTTATATAAGAATCCGTGTATGCTGATGCTGGCATCGCCCCAGGGGAAACTGATGCTGCCGAACAGGATGCCGAGCACACCACCCAGGACGTACATGAACAGCGGGTTGATGCCGAAAGCTTCGAAGAAAGTACTCCATTTCTTATATCCTTTCACGTCGATGATCCAGATGAGCAGTGCAAGGAAACTGGATGCCAGTCCGCAAGTGGTGAGCACGAAGGTGGGGGACCAGATTTTCTTGTTGATGGGGCAGCCGTAACTCAGCAGGAAACCTGCAAAGGTGAGGATGGTGCCTACCAGAAACAGTTTGATGAGGTGAGAGTTAAGTAACTCCTCACGGCTTTGGGCTTTGTTGCCGTCCAGCATCATTCGCCCTACGCAGAAGCCCAGTAAAACATGGGCGATGGCGGGGATGGTGCTTAAGAGTCCTTCGGGGTCGATGCCGTTGTCCTTGTACATGTGGGCGGGGGTGAGGATGGCACGGTCTACTATGGAGAGGACGTTGGTTTCGTTGTAGGCGAAGCCGTTGCCGCACATCAACAGGATGAAGTAACCTATCAGCAAGGTGGCAATGAGGTAGGGGATGTGCCGGTGCTTCATGGTCAGGGCAATGATGGCGGTGGCGCCGTAGCACAGGGCAAGACGCTGCATGACGCCCAGGATGCGGATGCGGTCGAATGTCCATACGGATTCCCAAAGTTGGGCGCCGAAGCCGATGCCCTCACTGGGGCTCGTCCAGTAGTAACAGAACTTGGAGAACCAGCCGATGGCAAGGCCGATGAGGAAGATGATGATGGTGCGTTTCAATATCTTCATGGCGGCGGCATGGCTGAACTCGAAGTTGTACTTCTTCAGGGAGATATAGGTAGAGATACCCATAATGAACATGAAGAAGGGGAAGACGAGGTCGGTCGGGGTGAGGCCGTTCCACTCGGCATGGCGCAGAGGGGCATATATGTGTCCCCAGGTGCCGGGGTTGTTCACCATAATCATACCCGCAATGGTGACACCGCGAAGGATGTCGAGGGCAAGGATACGTTTGTTGGTTTTCGTTTGACTGTTCATGGCAATAAGTGTGTTAAGTTATTCAATTTTCTCTGTGCATTCGTCTACAAGATAAGCGATGGAGACATAGGGAATGCCGGAGTTGGTGGTCAGCCCTATTTCGCAGGTGCGGCTGTTGGAGTAACCTATGGCTACGCCGGAGGCTTCTATCTGCGGACGGAGCTTGCGCAAGGCATAAGAGTTCAGTTCGGGATAAGTGAATCCCCGGTCGCCGGCAAAACCACAGCACCCTACTTCTTCGGGAATGATGACGTGGGTGGAGCAGAGTTTGGCCAGGGAAATGATGGTGTCTGCCAGCCCCATGCGGCGCATGGAGCAGGTGATGTGCAGGGCTACGGGGCGGTCGGTCTGTGTGAAGACCAGACGGTCGCGCAGGAAAGTGTAGATGAACTCGGCGGGTTCGTAGAGTTTCATCCGTTTGATGGTTTCACGCATACGGTGCAGGCAGGGACTTTGGTCGCAAAGTACGGGGTATTTGCCTTGCTCACTGGCTTCCCAAAGGGCGGCTTCGAGCTCGGCGGCTTTGCGGTCGGCAATGTCGAGCATACCTTTGCTTTCCCAGATGGTGCCGCAACAGAGTTTGTCCATATCCTTTGGGAAGATGACTTCGTAACCGCCTTTCCGGAGGAGGGAAATCATCTTGTTGACCAAAGGCTGCACTACGGGGGAACGCTTCGGAAGGCCCATGGTTTGGTTGATGCAGCTGGGGAAGTAAACGACTTTGTTGAATGAAGAAGAATTACCTTGCGGCACAACAGCGCAGCCCAATTCTTCATTCCTCATTTTTAATTCTTCATTTCTTATCCTATAGGATTTGGGCATTGCAGGCGTCCATAAAGGTATTCCCAATATATGGTGCATACCTTTTGTGATGCTGCTCATGGCTTTTGTGCCTAATGCGGAATGCCCGAAATTGGCTAATGATAGTACGGGACGCAAGGCGCTCTTTACACCTTCGAAGTGGTTGGCGGCGAAATCGCCTGCCTTATATCCGAGGCTGCCTTTCGGCAACGATTCCTGACGGATGATATGGGTCAGGTCGCCCGTATTGATATTCATCGGACAGGACATGGAGCAAAGGCCATCTCCCGCACAGGTCTGATTGCCGGGATAACGGTATTGCTTTTCGAGTAAAGCCAGACGTTCCTGGTCCTCGCCGCTCTGTCTCAGACGGGATATTTCCCGTTGCACTACGATACGCTGACGGGAAGAGAGAGTAAAGCCGCAAGATAAACAGTTTATTTCGCAGAAACCACATTCGATACACTTATTCAATTGACAATTGGCTGCGCTGTGTTGGGCTGCGCTGTTGGACGTTGCGCTGCCATTCTGCATAGAATTGTCAATTGTCAATTGTGAATTGTCAATTTGAAACAGCGGTAGCTGTTTCAAGTCCTTGATATGACATTGCGGGTCATCATTGAAGATGACACCCGGGTTGAGCAGACCTTTCGGGTCGAACAACTGCTTTACGGCTTTCATGGCTTCGAAGGCGGCTTCTCCCCATTCGTATTTCACGAAGGGGGCCATGTTACGGCCTGTTCCGTGTTCGGCTTTCAGTGAGCCGTCATATTTATCGACTACCAGTGATTTTACGTCATTTATCAGTTCCTCGTAGCGTTTCACTTCGGCATCGGTGCTGAAGGACTGGTTGAGGATGAAATGGTAGTTCCCTTCCAGGGCATGGCCGTAGATGCAGGCGTCGTCATAGCCGTGTCGGGCGATGAGCTGCTGCAGGTCGGCGGTGGCTTCGGGCAGGTCTTCGATGTGGAAAGCTACGTCTTCGATGAGACAGGTGGTTCCGGGTTGGCGTGTGCCGCCTACGGAGGGGAAGATGCCCGAACGGATAGCCCAGTATTTGGAGTACTCCTCCGGTCGGTCGGTGAAGTGCACGGGGATGTAAGTGCTGAAAGATGTCAGGCAGGCTTCGATGGCTGACAGGTTTTGTGCCAGTTCCTCACGGGTGCGGGCTTTGGTCTCGGTCAGCACGGCGGTGAGGCCGGAGGGGTCGGAGACTTCTTGCTTATACCTTATATATATGGGGTCGTCTACGGAAGAGAGACTCTTGTAGTCCAGCAACTCGGCGCCCTTCACAATGAATGAAGAATGAGGAATGAGGAATGAAGAATTACCTTGCGGTGTAACAGCGCAGCCTGATTCTTCATTCTTCATTCCTAATTCTTCATTTTTAAGCTCCTTCATCGCCACCACGGCCCGGCAGGCATCCTTGATACTCTTGAAGTAGAGCATGGCGCTTGCCTTGTGCGGATAGTCGTACTCTGTGCGCATGGTGACTTGTGAGAGGAACGCAAGCGTACCTTCGGAGCCTACCATCAGGTGGGCGATAATGTCGAACGGGTCGTCGAAGCGGACGAAGGGTAAGAGGTTCAGTCCGGTTACGTTCTTGATGGAGTATTTATATCGGATGCGGGCGGAGAGAGCTTCGTCGGCACGTATCTCATCGCGCAACTCACGGATGCGGTTGAGGAAATCGGGGTGTGTGGCTTCAAAGGAGGCACGGGAGATGCCGTCGCCTGTGTCCAGCACGGTGCCGTCCGCCAGCACGATGCGGGCGGAGATGAGCACTTTGTCACTGTTGGCATGGGTGCCGCAGTTCATGCCCGAAGCGTTGTTCATGACGATGCCGCCCACCATGGCCGATTTCACCGAGGCGGGGTCGGGGGCGAACTTGCGTCCGTAAGGCGCGAGAATCTCGTTTACCCGCTGACCGATGATGCCCGGTTGCAGCGTAATCTGTTCGTGGTCGGGAGAGATGCTGTACTTCTCCCAATGCTTGCCGGCTACTATCAGGATGGAGTTGCTAATGGCCTGTCCGGACAAACTGGTTCCTGCGGCACGAAACGTCACGGGCAGACCGTAGCGGTCGGCCAACCTCAGCAGGCCGGAGATTTCTCCTTCGCTGCCGGAACGAATCACGATTTGAGGAATGAGGCGGTAGAAGCCCGCATCCGTTCCCCATGCCAACCGGCGCAGTTCGTCGGTGTATATCCTTTCTTGCGGGATAAATTCTCTTATCTCCTGCAAAAATGAAGTGTATTTACTTTTTACCATATCGTTTTCGCCTTTCTTTTCCTTATCTTTCTTCTCTTCTTTCACTGGTACCCCTGTCAGAACATGCTGTAGGGCGGTTTTGATGCTGCCCCGATGTCGCCTGTGATGACAAGCGCTTCTCACCCCTCCTGACATGCGCTTCTCACTACCCATGACAAGCGCTTCTCATGACCCATGACATGCGCTTGTCATGAGGGGTGACATGCGCTTGTCTTTACGACCCTCTCTAGTGTAAGAAACGTTTATTGTTGTCTACTTGTACAGGTGGTATCTCCGGGACAACCGTCGGAAGTCTTCCGCATCCTTATACCAGTAATCGCGCGCATCTTCCCAACGGTTGCGCCGGGAGAACCGTCGGCGTATCTCTTCGGAGCCGCTCACCATGTCGAACATCCGGAAACGTCCCTTGTCGGCATGGTCAAACACGGCCCGGTCGGGATAGAGTGCCGCCACTTCCTGCATCACGAGAAACTGGATGTCGCTCAACGGCGCTTTCTGCACGTCCATGATGTGTACCTGCACGCCTTGCAGCAGCTCGCCTTTTCCTACGGAGTAGAACGGTTTCAGGTACATCGGGCGGAACACGACGCCCGGCACGGCCAATGCGTTCAGGTTCCGGGCCAGTTTTTCGGCTTCCACCCACGGGGCGGCAAACATCTGGAACGGGATGGTGTAGCCTACACCGATGGACATATATCCCAACTCACCCAAAATGCCGCTTACGGGGTAGAACACAGCCGAGTGCGGATGTGGGATGTGCGGGGAAGAGGGCACCCATTGCAGGCCGGTCTGTGCATAATCCATCCGGCGTTTCCAGCCTTTCATCTTTACGACGTGCAGGTTGCATTGCGCTGCCATCATCCGTTCTCCGTTCAGCATCAGTGCCAGCTCGCCGCAAGTGAGTCCGTAAAGGTACGGAATTTTAAACTGGCTGACAAAGGAAATGCAATTGTCTTCTACGAGGTTACCTTCTATTTTCAATCCGCCTACCGGGTTGGGACGGTCCAGGACGATGAATTCTTTGCCATTCTCGGCAGCGGCTTCCATGGCCAGTCCCATCGTACTGATGTAGGTGAATGAGCGGCAGCCGATGTCTTGAATGTCGTATACCAGTACGTCGATGTCTTTCAGCATTTCCGGAGTGGCTTTGCGTGTTTTCCCATAGAGGGAGTAGACGGGGAGGCCGGTGCTGGCATCTTTGATATCTGTCACGTGGTCGCCTGCATGCACGTCACCTCGCACGCCGTGCTCCGGGCCGAAGAGGGCTACGAGGTTCACATTGGGGGCTTCGTGCAGGATGTCGATGGTGGATTTCATTTGGTTGTCCACTCCTGTGGGGTTGGTAATCAGTCCCACACGCTTGCCTTCCAGGCATTTGAAGTTCTGGGATTTCAGGACTTCGATGCCGGTCTTTATCTTGATCTTTTGAGCCTTCATGGCGCCACAGAGGACGCAGAGGACACAGAGGAGAATATACTTTTTCATGGTTTATAATTTAACTTATGCGAATCAGGGAGGGGGAATTAACTCCTGCTTGTAACTACTTTATCACTTTTTTCCGTATGCCGGATCAATCTTCCTGTCGGCAAACACCGTGACTACGATGGTGGCGGCGCAACAGACGATTACTATCCAGAAGAAGTTGACGTAGCCGACCGCTTCCTGGAGGTAACCTGCAAACATACCCGGAATCATCATGCTCAGAGCCATGAAAGCGGTGCAGATGGCATAATGTGATGTCTTGAACTCACCTTCGGAGAAGTACATCATATAGAGCATATAGGCCGTGAATCCGAATCCGTAGCCGAACTGCTCGATGGCGATGGCCGTGGAGATGGCAAACAGATTGTCGGGTTGGCCGATGGCCAGGTAGACGAATGTCAGGCAGGGCAGCGTCATGCACGCCGCCATCCACCAGATAGATTTCTTCAGTCCGATGCGCGATGCGAACAGTCCGCCCAGAATGCCGCCTACGGTGAGGAATATCACTCCGATGGTGCCGTACACGATACCTACTTCCGCTGTAGAAAGTTCCAGACCTCCCGCTTCTTTGGAAGCTACAAGGAAAGGCATACACATCTTGATGAGGAACGCCTCGGGCAGGCGGTAGAGCAACATGAAGGCGATGGCGAGCCATACTCCCGGTTTGGTGAAGTAAGTGGCGAACGTGCGTCCGAACTCTTTGAATATGGCTTTTGCACTGGCAGTTCCCGGTGTCAGGACGGATTTGTCGGCCGTCGGTTTGGGGATTGCAAAGAGATGATAGAACGTCACCAGACTGAACATGACGGCTGTAACCAGCATGGTGATGGTCCACGACAGCGGGATATCTTTGTATTTCAGCTCGATGGTACCGGCGATGGCTACCAGTACTCCTTGTCCGAAGATGGATGCAAGGCGGTAGAAAGTGCTTCGGATGCCGACAAATGCCGCCTGGTCGCTCTGCTTCAGTGCCAACATATAGAAACCGTCGGCGGCAATGTCGTGCGTGGCCGAAGCAAAGGCGGTAATGATGAACAAAATCAATGTGATGGTGAACAGGCTGATGGGAGTTGTCCCGGCTGCTATCATCGCTTCATCCGGTTTGGGTATGGACAACGTCAGCAGGATGAATGCTATCGACATCAGAATTTGCATGGAGATGGTCCACCATCGTTTGGTCTTGATGATGTCGATGAACGGACTCCAGAAGGGCTTGATGGTCCAGGGCAGATACAGCAGACTCGTAAACAAGGCCATCTCTCCATTGGGAACGCCCATCTTGGCAAACATCAGTACCGAGATGTTGTTGACAATGAAGTATGGAATGCCTTGTGCGAAGTATAGGGTAGGCACCCATGCCCAGGGGGATATTTTTTTTGTACTGTTCATGATATTGAATAGGTTATTGTTTGGTAAGATTAGTCATATAGTTGGTCAAGGCTCGCGCCAATGTAATAGTGCAGCAGTATTGCGTCATACTTATAGCCTTGCTCACCCATCACGGCAGCACCTATCTGGCACAGGCCTACGCCATGTCCCCAGCCGGCTCCGGTGAGAATGAAGCGTCCGGGGATGCCTTCGGGAGAGATGTCTTCCTTGTCTACAACGAAAGCGGAGCTGTAGAGATGGGAAGCGGACAGCGTGCGGCGTATCTCCAGCTCTTTGCCGATGATAAGCGTCCGTTTGGTTCCTACGATTTTCAGCTTCCAGAGGCGTCCCGAAGTGCCGCGGGCGATGGGGACAAGGTCGATGATTTGTCCGTAATCAATGCCGGAGCGTTTCAGGATCAGTGCGGATAGCTCGTCCTGGGTGTACTCCACTTTCCAGCGGTAGAAATCCGTAGTTTCCTGGTCGTAGTTGTTCAGTACCTGCGAGAGGATTCCCTTATCTGTGGTGTTGCAGAAGGCGGGCGGAGAGGTGCGAATCCAGGTTGTTGCTTCTTGCTCATCTGTCAGGTCGGGTAGTCCGCTGCCGGGTTGGGTGGCTCCGAAGCTGAGGTCGCAGGTCTTGGGGTTGAAGATGCGGAAGTCGCGTTGTTTGCGGAGATATGGGTGGGGGGCATCTTCCCAGCAATACTGGAATTCTTCGAATGCACCGCCGCAGCATTTGGAGAAG
>OLGB01000645.1_pt1 | contig 47938 bp, 41 predicted proteins | sample 1605691 | NCBI WGS metagenome assembly OLGB01 (sample SAMEA3888925, study PRJEB22519) | human gut metagenome | biome: human gut; feature: human-associated habitat; material: faeces | place: Denmark | collected 2010
ACCTGTGACCCTCTGCTTGTAAGGCAGATGCTCTCCCAGCTGAGCTATGCTCCCGAGCTGGACCGCCGCATCGCTTGATCGTGTCGAGCGCGGCGACGAAATATATAATACACGATTACACGATTTTTGTCAACCTTTTTTTGAAATTTCTTCAAAACGTTTTTGCTTCGCCCCCGTTTCGTTCTTTTTCTTTTGCAGGCAGGGACGCTCGCTCAGCGTTATTCGAGCGGCGAAAACAGCGCCCCGGTCATATCCAGAATATCGTCCATCGGGATTTTCGTCCCGTCCTGCAGGGTCATCAGGCGCGCGTATTCGTCCACCTTCCTGACCCTGCCCGTCACGGTCAGGTATGCGCCCCCGGCCTTTCGCGCGTCCGGCCGGAAGACGAGCAGGGTGATCTCCGGCGCGTCGCCCAGCGCGTCCATCAGCAGCCGGAACTTCATGTTCAGCGCGGTCAGCGCTTCCTCGTCAGGCTCGATCCGCGCGTCGGTCAATCTTCCGGTTTCCCGAATGACCGCGTCATAGCCGGTGAGGGCGGCGTAGGGCGCGAACTGCGCCGCGCGGTCGGCCATCGGCATCTGCGGCCGTGTTTTGGAAACGTGGTGCGTAAGCCCCATGATCTCGTCGTATTTGCCGTCCAGGTTCATCCCGCGTCCCCCTTTTCTCCGTCAAACCGAATTTTTGCTTTTGAGTGCCGCTTGTTTTACGCCTTGTGCCCGCCGATCTGCGCGTTGCGCTCTTTGGCCGTCGCGCCTTCTTCGAGGTTCATCCCCTTGAAAAGCGCGTTTTTTCCGTATTTCTTTTTGATGGCGAGCGTGGCGTTTTGAATCCGCCGCTCCCGCGCCAGAGCTTCGTCCTCGGCCTTCTGCTTCTCTGCCTCGGCGGCGTAATCCGTAAAGAAATCGAGCTGAACGGCGTCGTCGCGCTTCTTCGGCGCGTCCGCCTCCCGCAAAACGCGGTTGGCCACGACGTACATGCGGCGGATCAGCAGATTTTTGTCCACAATCCGGTCAAACAGCTCCGTCACCGCGCGCATGATCCGGCGCGTGGAGGAGGTGTAGCCGTCAAGGTTGATCGAGCCGTGCGCCTGCTTGGGCACCTGCCGCCCATAGGGGTCGGTTTCAACCCGGCCGCGATACTTTGCCCGCCGCGCCGGATCGGTCAGGTTTTCAATGTCATAGCCGACGGTCAGCACCATCTGGTCGGTGACAAGCCCCTTGTCCACCAAATCCAGCACGAGCAAATCCGTCATCTCGCGGATGACGAGCCGCGCCTTCTCCGCCTCGTAAGGGCAATGCAGCACCTGCCCGGAGCTGATGCTGTTCGTGCTCGGCCGATACGCCTTGATCGCCTCGATGGTCGTCGGCTCCCAGCCCCATGCGTGGTCGATGAGCAGCTCCGCGTTTTTTCCGAACAGCCGGTAGAGCAGATCCTCGCTGCGCTCCGAGCAGAGGGCGACGTCGCCCATCGTCACCATCCCGTTCTGCTCCAGCTTTTTGGCGATGCCCCGCCCCACGCGCCAAAAATCCGTGATGGGCTGATGCGCCCAGAGCTCGCGGCGGAATTTCATTTCGTCCAGCTCCGCGATGCGGACGCCGTTTTGATCGGCGGGCATGTGCTTGGCCACAATGTCCATCGCCACCTTGCACAGAAACAGGTTTGTGCCGATTCCCGCGGTGGCCGTGATGCCGGTCGTCTCCAACACGTCGAGGATGATCTTCATGGCGAGATCGTGCGCCGAAAGCCCGTATGTGCTCAGGTAATCCGTCGCATCCATGAACACCTCGTCGATGGAATAGACCACGATATCCTCCGGCGCGACGTATTTGAGGTAAATCTGATAGATGCGGCTGCTGTACGCCATATAATACGCCATTCGCGGCGGCGCGATGATGAAATCCATCGCCAGAGACGGATTGGCCTGCAGCTCCGAGAAAAAATGCGACGTGCCCTCCAGCTTTCGCCCCGGCGCGCTGCGCCGGCGGAGCGCGTTCGCCTCTCGGACGCGCTGCCTGACCTCGAACAGCCGCCCCCGGCCGGAAAGCCCGCAGCGCTTGAGCGTGGGCGTGATGGCCAGGCAGATGGTCTTGTCCGTCCGGCTCTCGTCCGCCACGACGAGGTTGGTGTCCAGCGGATCGAGGCCGCGCTCCCTGCATTCCACGGAAGCGAAGAAGGATTTCAGGTCGATTGCGATATAGGCTCTCTCTTTCATGCCCGTCCCCTCCTTCCCGCGCCTGCGCCGCGCACGTCAAAACGGCCGGGCAGCGCCCCTTTCCGACGCTCTCCCGGCCGCTATCCTTTGATTTTCCTTTGGCTCCACGCGCGCACCCGCGCACGTCCGAATGGGTTTTATATGCGGAGGATGAAGCCTGTTCCGTCAGTCAACGGAATCCTCCGCCCCGATATCGCTTTGTCTTTCGCTGGATTCCTCTTCGGCGAGCGCCATCTTGGCGATCTCTTCTTCGGTCAGCCCAGCCAACGCGCCCTCATACATCGTATCTTGCGCGGCGTCATCGCCCTGCGCCAATTCGGCGGTGGCTTCCGGCTCCTGTTCCAGCGCTGCGGTGCTTTCCGGCGTCGCGGTCGCCGTGGGTGCAGGCTTCTGCGCGCTGTTCCCCTGCGAGATAACAATCAAACCGATCACAGCGATCAGCGCGACCACCAGCACGGCGACCACGGCTTTCATACCCGGCTGCATCGGACTCACCCTTTCTTTTCCCGCCCTTCAGGCGGCCTCGTTGTTGCCTGCCAGCGAGTTTTCGCTGTCGTTTACAGGTTTTCCAGTTCGATCAGGCCGCAGCCGCCATCCTTGCGGCGATACACCGTCGCGGCTCTGCCCGTTTCGATATTGTTGAACATGTAGAAGGAATGACCGAGCATGTCCATTTCCAGAATCGCGTCTTCAACGCTCATCGGCTTGGAAGCGTACCGCTTCACGCGGACCACTGTGATCTCTTCCTCGTCCGCGTCCGCCGCAGCGTCCGCGACCGGCGGCTTCTTCCTCAGGTCGCGCGCCAGGCGCGTTCTGAGCTTCTTCATCTGCCGCTCCAGAACATCTATACCTTTATCCAGCGCGGGGAGGGAAATCTCCCGCTCCTGGTTTTCCGTGCGAAGTGTGTGACCCATGTAGGGCATGGTCATTTCGACCTTGTAGGTGTTCTTCTGTTCCGTAATGCGAACGCTGATTACCGTATCGCCCTCGGCCTCATCCTTGAAATAGGCGTCCATACGCTGATGGATTCTGCGCTCCATCGTTTCAACGATCCCAGCGGGAACATGCGCATCCTTAATCACAAAACGTGTAATCATGAAATCGGCCTCCTTTGCCTTGGGATTGCCTTAAAATGTTCGCTTGGCCTTTTAGGCTCTTTCTCCTTTCTTCGCTTATAGTATACGGAATTTGTCAGCTTTCTTCAAGCCAAATCGCATATTGATTGTAAGGAATTAACAAACGTTCGTCCTGTTCAGCAGCTTTTCATAAGTCGGCAGCATGTCCTTCTCCCGAACGGATTCGGCCAGCCGGTCAATCGCAATCCAGCCGACGGCGCTGTTCTCGTCCTCCGCCACGCGCAGGGGCAGCGAATCGTCCGCCTCAAACAGATACGATACGTTCAGGTGCAGGTGGCTGCCGACCGCCTTCCCGCGCTTCACGTGCGCCCAGACCGGCAGAATCTCCAGCGAAGCCGCGCCGTTTCCAATCTGCCTGAGCCGCTCGATGCCCGTCTCCTCCCGCGCCTCGCGCATCGCAACGTGCAGCAGGTCGGTTTCGCCGTCCGCGTGGCCGCCCGTCCATGCCCAGCTCTGATAGATCTTGTGGAACGCCATCAGCGTTTTCGTGCGCGCCCGGTTGACGATGACGGAGGAAGCCGTCACGTGTGCGTAGGCGCAGTCCCGCGTCAGAAGCCGCTCGCCTTCCCGGTCAATCAGGGTCAGTATTTCCGCCTTCTCCGCCGCCTCGCGTTCGTCCTTCGGGACATAGCCCCTGATCGTCTGCTTCCAGTCCTCGGGAATGTTCGGGTTTTGCATCGTCAAGCCGCCTTTCCTTTGTTGCGTGCTCTCAGCTTACCACAATTTCGCCCGCGATGCAAGTCAGCCGAATCCCTCGTCTGCCGCGATCAGCTCGCCCTGCGGGGTCATCTCCACGGCAATTCCGTCCTCCTCGTTTCCCGCCTGATAAAACCAGATGCGATAGTCCGCCTGCCTCGTCTGCTCGACATACATCAACTGCATTTCGCATGCCGCGCCGTCCACGGCTTTTTTGGAGCGCTTCCAGCCCTTTCCGTGCTTCTTTCCGTATTGCCAGGCGTATTCCCGCGCCTTTTCCTCCGCTTCTTCGAAGCTCAATTCATCGTCCAGCGGATCGACATGATACACCTCCGCACGCATCGGCTTGCCCAATTCCGCATCGTCTCCAAGCCGCGTAAAACCCGTTACAGGCTCGTTGTCGTACCAGCTCAGCTGCACCCAGTCGTCCGTGCCGATTCCGTTCACTTCCACAATTCCGCTCGGCAGCGTTTGGCGCAGCACCTTCGCGCTTTCGTCCGGCGCAGCGTAAACCGCCTGTTCGCCCGCCTCGGCGGTGTACCACCGAACGACGTGCGCCACATCGCGCTCCCGCCATACGCCGTAGGTCAAGTCGCGCGCAGGCATCCAGCCCTCCAGCGCCGCCTCGCCTTGACCGATGCGCACCCGGATACACGCGCGCTGAACCTCCAATACCTCCGCCGCCGTGCCGCTGTAATAATGGAACAGCATGTCGCTGCTCTCGTCCGGCTCGGCGTAGAGCGTCACCGTGTCGCTCTCCTCCACCGGCGCGCAGACGGCAACGCCCGTTTGCGGCAGGGTGTTGTAAACGTTCATCACCTCGCCCTTCGCGGACATCTCCACTATCAGTATATCCATCGACCATTTCCGCCCGTCCATGAGGATCGGATCATTCATATAGACGTGATAAAACGTTTCTCCCGTCAGCGGCTCGTAAAACAAACCGCTGCAATCCCAGCGCATGTCCTCGTCCAGCACCCGCGCATCCGTGTAGACCTCGGAAATGTTCCATTCTTCCCGCTTTTGGGGCACCCATTCGCGCAGTTTCCGCATGGCATCGTCCCGCGTAATTTCGCCCGCCAGCGGCAGAACCATCCATGACGAAGTCCATCGTTGCGGCCGGATCGTCCACGTCATGGGGATAAAGCCGTTTTCGCCCCAGACCGCCACCCATTGGCCGTTATAGCCCATGATCTTCACGGCGCCCGGCGCCGCGAGGGTATCAATCACCCCGGATTGCTCGTCGCAGGCTTCATAAACCGGCGTATCCTCGTCAAATGCGGGCATTTCGGCGTATTGCTGCACCCCGCGCATCGCCTCCGCGCCGTATTTCAGCCGTTCCTGCCGAATATAGCCCTCCAGCGATTCGCCCGTCATCCCCATGCGCACGTGCGCCCAGCCGTCCGCAAGGTCGAGCACTTGCAGCGGCGCGCCCTGAAAATAGCGCATCAGCGTTTCGCTCCGCCCGTCCGGCGCTTCATGCAGCACGACCGAGCCGTTTTCCTCCTCCGGCGCGCAGACCGCCGCGCCGACCTTCGGCGTATCGAGGTCAGCAGCCAGCGCCGCCGTCGCAAGCATCATCATCGCAAGCAGAACCGCACCCCATATTGTTTTCATCGTGAAATTCCTCCCTTCTACTGATATAGACGAAGCAAACGGGCGAAAATTTCATTTTTTATGAAAAAAACCGGGGCGCACCATGAACGGTTCGTCCCGATTCGTGTTTATATGGATGTATTCAGGTTCAAAGTCCTCCCTTTTGAGGGAGGTTGACGCGACGGAAAGCGTTTGTCCTTTAGTTCATCTTCACCGCGTCTTTTTCAAACCGGATGCCGTATTTGAACAGAAAACCGAGCACGAGCGCCGCCGCGCAGACCCACGGCGCGAGCAGCAGGGCGGCCAGCGCATACAGCGCGGGCACATCCGCCACCTTCTCATTGGGGGATGTGACGATCACCCGCAGCACGGATAGCTGACGAAAAGCGTTCACCGCATTGTTTTTGATGGTTTCAAAATCCATGCTCATCCCTCCTCAGGCCTTGACCACGCGAACCCGCATGCCGAAAAGCACGACCAGCAGCGCCGTCAGCACCGCCAGACGGATGCTCGCGACGCACGCCAGCACGGCCAGCCACATCGGCACTTTGACAAAGGTTCGCCCCGTGCCCTCGACAACGAGCCTGCTGCCGAAAATCAGGCTTACGATCTCTTTGATTTTATCCCACATCGTCTTCACCCCGTATGCTTACAGGCGGGTAATCATCAGCTTGCCGCTCATGGTATCCATGTGAATCGGCAGGGCGCAGGTGCCGTAGCGGTTCGGGCCGAATTCGTTGACGACCTTCCCGCTCATGCCGCTGATATCGGCCACAAACCCGCGGATGTCGCCGGGGAGCGCCACATGCGCGTTCGCGCTCATGGAGTTGAACTGCATCTTGCGCGTCGGCGCGACGGTGCAGAGCACCTCAATGTCGCCGGAAACGCTGTTGATCTCCCATTCCTCGCTCGCGCCCTCGGCGTGAATCCGGCCGGAAACGACGCTCAGATCCGTCCGGTTCGCGTCGCAGGAGACGAACTGCCTGCCCGAAACGGTGTTGACCACCACGTCGCCCGCGCAGGCGCTGACGGTCGCGCTGCCGGAGATCGTCGTCACGTCGATTTCCTTTGCGCGGATGCCCGCGTCCGGCTCGACGCGCACATCGCCGGAGGTCGTGTTCACCTTCACCTTGTCCACGTCGATGGCGTACAGGCGGATGTCGCCGGAGGTCGTGCCGAGCACGTAGTCGGCGGCATAACCGCGCGGCACGCGCACCGTCACCTTGCCGCCCTCCTTTTGGAAGACGGAGAAGAACGTCTTGAACACATCCGGGTTCGCGCGGCGCACGTTCAGCGCGTGCTCCTCCATCGTCACAGTCGGCTGCTCCACGCCTTCGCGCCCGGCCTCCCATTCGACGAGCACATCCGTGCCGTCCGCCGCCTTTACGGTGACGTCGTCGGAATCGAGGCTCACGTTCACCTCGCGCAGCCCCGCCGCCGGATAGCGGCTGATGACGACCATGCCCGGCGCACCGCTGAGCGGCTCGGCCTGTCTGGCCGCGTTCTCCGCGTCGCGCACCACGTCGTCGATGTCAATCGGCTCGTTGGGGCAGCCCGCGTCCGCCTCCACCTGCGCCGCGTCGGCGTTCAGGCTTTCCTGCATCGCGTCCATCTCGCGCCGGAGCGCGTCAAGCTCGTCGTCCGTTTCGGTCTTCTCGGCTTTTTCGGCCTTTTCGGCCTTTTCCTGCTCGGCCAGCTTGGCGAGCTTCTTTTCCACCTCGTCAGCCTCGGTCTCCAGCGCGTAGGCCTTTGCGCGCAGCGCCCGCGCGCCCTCCTGATCGCCCGCCGCCTGCTTGAGCTCCGCCTCGGCGCGGATGCTTTGGGCGCGTTTGCGCAGCGCCGCCGGAGCCTTGGGCTTTTCCTCGCCGAAATCGACGACGATTTCGCCCTTGTCGCCGGACAGCTTGTCAATCGCCTTGCCCGCCGCCTTCTGCGCGTCGCTCAGCCCCTTGCCGACCGCCTTGCCGATGCCGCCGATCATGCCGCCCGTCAGGTCGTCCACCTGCCGAACCAGCTTCTGTGCCTGCGGCACAATCTGCTTGCCCACGTCGCCCAGCGCGCCGAAGGCCTTGCCCAGCACGTCGCCGATATCCGGCGTTTTTTCGGTTCTGACCTCGAAATCCGGCGCTTCGTCCGCTTCGGCCTTCTCGGCCTTTTCCTCGGTCTTTTCTTCTTTATCTTCTTTGTCTTCGGCCGGCTTTTCGGCGTTCATGTCGTGCAGCAGGCTCTGCACGTCGCCCAGCGACGCGGCCACCTCGGCGAAAGCTTCTTCCTCCGTCTTGCCCGCGCGAACGGAATCCTCGAAGCGCGCCTGCGCGTTGGCCATCATCTCGTCGCGCAGGGCGAGGTTATCCGCCGTCATCTTCATATCGGCAAAAATCTCATCAATCATTCTGCGAATCTGCTTGTTCATCATCTTGATGCGTCCTCCATTCCAAACAGTTCGGATATCACGGCGCGGTATTTGCGCCAGTCCGCCTGATTTTCCGCAAAGAGCGCGCGCCCTTTCTCGGTCAGGTGGTAATAGCGCCTGCGCGCGCCTGCGTTTTCGTTGCCCCAATAGGATTCGATCATCCCGGCCGCCTCGAGCCGCCGGAACGTCGTATACAGGGTCGCCTCTTTCAACTGCAATTCCCCGCGGGTGATCTCCTGCACGTTTTTGCTGATGACATAGCCGTAGCTGTCGCCTTCGGCAAGCTGCGCGAGGATGATCGTATCGGTATAGCCGCGAAGGATGTCCGATGAATTGAGCATTTCATCACCTCCGACGAGATACAGTATATCTCCATATACATCGCCTGTCAATGTATCTCGGTCACTTTTTTTGAAAAATTCGTCCGCAGTCAGTCGTCCAATGAAATTTATCGTCATATCGTTGACGGTTTCCGGCATTTCTTCTATAATGAAGCTGACGAATCCCATGTCTGACGCTGCTTGGCATCGTTCTGACCGATTGATAAGGAGGTTGACCCATGAAAAAGACCCACACGCTTCTTCTGGCTCTGTTCCTGTGCCTCGCGCTGATTTTCCCCTGCGCGCTGGCGGAGGACGCTTATGTGCCCGGCCAGCGGACACAGGCGCTGATCGACGCCGCGCTGGACGCGGGGCAGATTGTCGGCGGCGAAACGCGCCTGACCCTTCAGCTTGGCGACGAAATTCTCTCCATGCTGGCAGGCGACGAGGAGAGCCAGGCGCAGCTTGACGCGCTGATGGAGGTCATCGGCGGCATCCGCCTTGCGGGCGGCTTCGGCAAACTCGAAGACGGCTATCGCGTGGAGCTGGGCGGCTCGTATACCGCGCCCTCCGGCGACAACGTCTTTGTCACCGCCGCGGCGAACCTGACCCTCGACGGCGTCAGCATCGAGAGCAACCTGATCGAAGGCGAGCGCCTGAGCATCCGCTGGGAAACCCTGCTGCGGCTGCTCGGTCTGACCGACGACGAGGTGAACCAGATCATGGCGCTCCGCGACGTGGATTGGGACAACGCCATGGAGGAGCTTTCCACCGTCGTCGCGCAGGCCGCCGAGGAAATCGGCAAGCTGGTTGAGCCGTATCTGGCCACGTTCGCCGACTTCCTCGCCTCGCTGGATATTCAGCAGCGCGACAACGTGGCGGCCGAGGGCGATTATCCGGCGGTCGATCACGAGATCTCCGTCACCTGCACCGCCGAGGATCTGGGCCGCCTCTTCCACACGCTGGCCGATCAGATGGAGCGGGACGACGCGCTTCTGCCCTACATCGAGCAGCTCGTCGCGAACACCACGGTGACCTTCACCAGCGACAGCGGCGAAACGACCCGCACCACGACCACCGCGGAGTTTTTCGACGGTATGCGCGAATTTGCCGACTCGCTCATGCTTGAAGACGCCACGCTCGGTATTCTGGTGGGCTACAACGACGACGGCCTGCCCTTCTACTTCACCGCGGCGCAGACGCTGGATGATGAGACCACCGCGCTCTATCTCCAGATCAACCCCGGCGAAACGGAAAACGCCACCGTCTTCACCCTGACCATGCTGGAAGCGGACGACGAGGGCGACCTCTCCGACCGTGTGGACGCGGATATGACCCTCGTTCTCGACCCGGCCGACCCCAACGCCTTCTCCGTCGAGCTCAACGTTCAGTCCACCGAGCTCAATCTGTATTGCGCCATGGCGGAAACCGCCGTCACCCTCGAGGAGAATCTGCCGGGCTACAAGGCCACGTTCTCCATGACGATAAGTGAACCGGACGAAACCGGCGGCCTGCGCATCGTCTACAACGGCGAAGGGCTGACCACCCTGACCGACACGGACGGCGAAAAGAGCACGGTCTTCATGACCGCCAATCTCTATGACGACGGCGACGATCCCATCGACTTCATCGTAGAGAGCGGCCAGCTCATCGAGCCGGGCGACGGCGCGCTCTCCGGCAGCTTTTACATGAACGAGACCATCAATGCCGGCGGCCTGCCCGTCACCTTCGGCTTTGACACCGCCGTTTCCTCGTGGGCTTACGACGCGGCGGAAACCGCCGCCCTTCAGGAGACCCAGTTTGAGGTCGCGACCGGCGAAGAGCTCGCCGCGCTGCAAAGCCGCGTCTCCGAGCGCCTCCAGCAGAAGCTGATCTCCCTGCTGTCGCTCATCCCGGCGGAGTTTCTGGAGCTGTTCGAGTAATCTTCCCCGTTTTTTACGGGCACTGATCCAAGGTTAAACCGTTTATATGAACAATGGACGCTTCTCCAAGCACAGAGAAGCGTCCATTTTCTTGTCCGAATTCCCTCATTGGCCGCGGTCGCCGATTTCTTCCGCCATCACAACGTCCAAAAACGCATCCACCGCGTCTCGGCCAAAGACATACACCGTCTCTTTTCCCCAGCCGCGGTGCCCCTCCGCCTTCTCCACGGCCAGCAGGCGATTCGGCTCCGCGCCCTCCAGCGCACCTTGCAGCAGGCGGAAGACCGTCTGCCCCTGCGCGTCGGGGCTCGTCACGTTCCACGCGATATACAGCTCCCGCTCCCACACATAATTGACGGCGTAGCGCTGTCCGTCCTTCCTCAGTTCCGGCGGGCAGTGATACACATAGCCGCCGTTGTTCACGGAATTTTGCGCGCCGAGTTTGAACCATGCGTCACAGCAGATTCCCCTGCGCGCGCAGCGCTCGCGAAAATACTTTTTGCCATTCACGATGATCTCTCCCCATGCGCCGCCTCCTGAACAGACCGCCGGGCGGCTTTTCTCTTTGGTAAGATCATAGTCCACATTCTGCGCAAAAGTCACGCAAGAAACCTTTTACACGGGCGATAATGGCGCGTTTTTTCCTTCAAAATCAAGCGTTTTTTCGAAAGCATCGTTTATCTTGTGATATATATTCTGTGATTTGCTTTGGGACAAAAATCGGGGATGCGCCGCCGCAAAGGCAAGCGCATCCCCGTCGTTTTATTCCATTTCCTCGTACCGAAGAACGCGGCAGTCGTGCTCGTACTCATCCGCGTACAGCCTGCGCGTCAGGCTCTCGACGTCGCCGCTCTGGTTGTCATACGGATCATACCGCAGGAACCTGCGCGGCGGGTTGAACTCCTGCTGGAACGCGCTGCACGTCGGCATGCGCCACGGCTCGAGGTTGCCGAAATAGAAATTCCAGCGATCCAGATCGCCCGCGCGATAGGCCGAGCCGCCGAACGAGCAATCCGCAAACAGCCACCCGAACGGCGCGACATAGAACCGCGCCCAGTCGTGGTGCCCCGCGCTGTCCAGCTTGGTATACAGGCCGCTCTGCCACTGCGCCGGAACGCCGCACAGGCGGCAGAGCGTCACAAACGTGATGGCCTGCACGCCGCAGTCGCCGCGCAGCCCGCTCAGGAAGTATTCCGGAATGTTCGTCACCGTCAGATACGGCGGCATGAAGCGATAGACCGCCTGCGTGGTGATGAAATCGTAAATTTTGCGCGCCTTGAGCAGCGCGTTCGTCTCGTCCCCGACGATTTCCTTGGCCAGCGCGCGCAGATACGGCGTAAAGACCACGTGCGGCGGCTGCTCCTCGGTGTCGAACACCGGCTGCTCGGCGTAGACGTCGCGCGCGTGCGGCTGCTGATACGGCGCGTCGATTTCATAAGCGACATCGGCGCTGACCGTCATGCCCGGCTGATACGGAAGCTCAAAGTAGATCGTGCGCTGCGGCTCGTCCTCCGGCGCGAGGAACGCGACGGGATGCGACGCGCCGAGCAGCGCGGCGGATTTCACCTGCGCGCCGACGATGGGCATCGGCAGGTGAACGCGCAGCGTTTCGCCCGGCGTGAGGCGGTCGCTGCGGATCGTCAGCTGCTCGTGCAGCTCAAAGCGCGCGTGCACGCCGCCGTTGGCTTTCATCTTGGCGATGATCTCGTGGAGCTGGCGGGCGCTTTCCTTCGCGCCGTTTTTCACTTCGGGATCGGTCGCCCGCGCGGCGTATTCCGCGCGCGTCTTCAGCAGTCCGGACAGCGCATTATCCTTAAACCGCACCTCGCCGTTCACATAGCGCCAGTCGAGCGTGCCGTCGTCGCGCAGGGTTTCCAGCTCTTCCTCCTCAAAGTCCTTCACGTGGCTTTGGAGGATTTCAAGCATCTGCGCCTGCGTATACGGATAGGCGCGCAGAATCTCGTATGCCAGCTCCGTCTGCACGCGCAGGCGCGCCTTCAGCGCCTCGGGCACGCGCGGATCATCGAGCCGCAGGCGGATGACGCGATCCATGCGCGCAAAGTCGCCGGCCTCGTAAAGCCGCTGGATATCCGGCGGCAGCGGATAGCTCAGATAGGAAAGATCAAGAAGCATACAACGACCCCCTTTTCGCGCTCAGCCCAGCAGCTCGCGGACGTAGGCGATGATGTTTTCATCCTTCGCGTGGGCGAAGAACAGCTCGGCGAAGTGCTCGCCCGCAACCGCGCCGCGCACCAGCTCCTGGTCAATGCCCTTGAGGCAGGTGATCAGATCCTTGAGCGTATGGGCGCGCACCGCGTCGAGGATCTTCTTGTTGCGCTGCTCCGGCACGACGCGATCCGCCGGGTAGCCGTTGCCGCTGCCAAAGCCGAAGAGCTTTTCAAACGTATATTCGAGGTTCAATTCAGCGCCCCAGCCGAAGCCCTTTGCAAACGGCATGGATACCGCGTTGCCGTCGTTGATCTGGGCGAACATGAAGCCATCGGAGGGATCGACCACGTGGCCGCAGAGCACGCCCGGGAAGCTGTTGAGCGCCAGCATCGCGCCCTCGCCCGTGCCGCAGCCGGTGACGACGTAATCCGCCGCGCCGGAGTTGAGCAAAATCGCGGCGAGAATACCGTTCTGCACATAGGTCAGCTGGCTTTCGCCTTCCTTGCCGTACATGCCGTAGTTATCGACCTGATGACCCATCGGGGTGACAACCTTCTTAAGCGCGGCCTCGATCGCCGCGTTTTTCGCCGCCTGACTGTTTTCGTTGATCAGCGCAATCCGCATAAATAAAACCTCCTGACAAATGAATATGCTTTCGGGAAGGATTCTTCCGCGATGCATACACAATACCGCCGAGCGGGCGGCTTTGTCAAGAGGAAAAGGGATTTAGTTCAGCACGGAGGCGGGCACGCGGCGCAGCACGCCGATAAGCAGCGGGCCCACAACCAGACACGCGACGGCCTCGCCCGCGGCGACGGAGAGCATGCACAGCGGCAGCGCAATCGCCGGGGAATAGCAGAAATGCACGACAGCGCCGACGATCACGCCGTTAAACAGCACCGGCATCAGCGCGGCCAGCCAGAATTTTTCGCGCAGGCGGCGCGTGCAGAGCGCGGCCAGCAGCGTGGCCAGCGAACCGAACACGATATCGAAAATCGTGCAGCCGCCGAGGATGTTGGCCAGCAGGCAGCCCACCAGCAGCGCGGGCACGGCCTCCGGCATCAGGATCGGCAGCAGGGTAAACGCCTCGGAGAAGCGAATCTGCACCTCGCCGTAGCTCAGCGGGGCCAGCAGAACGGTCAGCGCGGTATACAGCGCGGCGATGATGGCGCCGCGAGCCAGCGCGCGGGTGTCTTGGGGTTTCAAAGCGCTCATGGATAACGATCTCCTTGTTCATTTTGCTAACCGGCAAAACGACAGGGCAAGCGGCGGGGGCGGCCTAAGGCCGCATGTACTTCCGCCGCATGTTATGCATCAGGCGGCAGATCAGTGCACGTGACCAAACTTTACAATAAAAAAACGGCCTGAGCCGCTTGGAAGGCGCAGCGCGCCTTCGGCCCATAGTTTTGTTTAAGGACTGGATGGTTTCGAACAGTCCGCAAGGGTTGCTCAACGATTATAGCAAAAGGCGCAAAAAAAAGCAACCCTCTTTCTTTCGAAAGAAGGCCGCTTTGATTCCTTGGTTTGATTTCTTCAGCCGCGCGCCCTCAAGGCAGATCAGTCCTCCAGCTTGGTGAAGGTATACGTCTTGCCGTAGGTCTCGACATACACGGTGCGCATCACCTGCTCGGTGCGCGGCTTATCGTTGCTGTCGGTCGGCACGGAGGCGATGACGTCCACGGTATCCAGACCGCCGAGCACCATGCCGAACGCGGCGTAGTTGCCATCCAGATAGTCGCTGTCCGCATGCATGATGAAGAACTGGCTTCCGGCGGAATCGTTCGCGCTGGAACGCGCCATGCTCAGCACGCCGCGCACGTGGCTCAGGTCGTTCTCCACGCCGTTGCTGCTGAACTCGCCGCGGATGGCGTAGCCCGGGCCGCCGGTGCCGTCGCCGTTCGGATCGCCGCCCTGAATCATAAAGCCGGAGATCACGCGGTGGAAGGTCAGGCCGTCATAGAAGCTGCCGTTGGCGAGGGAAACGAAGTTGCCCACGCTCTCCGGCGCTTTCTCCGGGTACAATTCGCCGTAGATCAGCGAGCCGTCGTTCATCGCGATGGTGAAGGTCGGGTTCTTGTCGATCTGCTCGACGCGGGTAACCAGCGCGGTGTTATCCACGGCCAGCGCCGCGTCCTCCGCCATCTCGTCGAGCATGTCCGCGCCGACATAGCCCTTGATCTCCGTGCCCGGCACGGCGACGAAGGAATAGGTCTTGCCGTCCGCGTCGATGCTGCCCAGAATGTCCACGGACGCGCCGGCCTTCATATCGGCCACAGCGTCGCCGCCCGGCATATCCAGCAGCTTGGTATCCGCGTTCACGGAGGCGTAAGCGACGGTCGCTTCAACCGCCTCGCCGACGTAGACGTGATACATCTGGCTCAAATCGCCGACCTGAATATCCGCTTCATCCAGAATGGTGTCGATAAAGGCGGAATATGCGTCGTTCTTCTTGTTGGTCAGGGTTTCCTCGGTCTCGGTCTCCTTGCGAGCCTCAAAGTCCGCCTCGCCGGATTCCAGATCCTTCGCATAACGCAGGATGAAGTAGCCGTAATCGGTCACGATCACGTCGGAAACGTCGCCCACATGCTCAAGCGCCATCGCGCCCGCCATGAACGCTTCGCCGTAGGTCGTGCTGTTTTCGGCCACCGGGTAGCCGCGCAGCATCTGCTCTTCGGTGGAGCCGTCCTCCGTATAGGCCTTCATGGTCTCCTCGAAGTCCGCGCCGCCCGCAATCGCCGCGGCAATCGCCTTCGCCTTGGCATAGCCGGTCAGGGACGCGATATCCGCCGCCTCGCCCGCCGTCGCCTCGGACACGGTCGCCTCGTCAGCGGTCGCCTCGTCGGCGGTCGCCTCGTCAGCAATCGCTTCGTCCTCGGTCGCCTCGCCCTCCACGCTGGCCACAAAGATGCACTCCATCAGGCGCACGTTTTCCGGCGTGTAGAGGATTTCGCTTTCATTCACATAGTCGTTGACGAAGGCATCCACGCTGGCGTAGCTTTCCTTCTGCTTGGCCACCTTCTCGTCAAACGCCGCCTTGACCTCGTCCTCGGTCACGGTCACATCCGCCGTCGCCCGCTCATACAGGAAGTTGAGCACGTCGTTCAGCTCGGCGCTGTCCATCAGGGTCTCCTCGGTATAACCGGCCTGCGCCATCTGCTCCTCCACGGCGGCATTCAGCTCGTCGCCGGTGAAGCCGGAAGCGGAGAGGTAGCTTTCCAGATATTCGCGCGTGTTGTCCAGCGCGGTCTTCACCTGCGCGGCCAGCTCGGTCTTCTTTTCCTCGGTCAGCTCATAGCCGTTCTGCGCGGCGTAGTGGCGGACGATGGAGGTGCTCAGCTTGGTCTGCACCGTCTCCTGCGCGACAGAAGCCTGCAATTCCGTGTCATACTCGTCCACGCTGTAGCCGTACTGCGCGTAGTAAGCGACATACTGGCTGAGCATCTGGTCGTATTCATCCTGAATTTCGGATTTCAGCACCGTCACCGCGCCGTTGTAGGCGGAGGCCAGCACGTCGTCCGAAAGCGTCAGCGCCGCTTCCTCGGCCACGGGTTCTTCGGTCGCGGCGGGCGCTTCCGTCGGCACAGCGGTCGGCGCTTCGGTCGGCACAGCCGTCGGCACAGCCGTCGGCTCAGCGGTCGGCGCTTCGGTCGGCACAGCCGTCGGCGCTTCGGTCGGCACAGCCGTCGGCGCTTCGGTCGGTTCGGCCGTCGGCGCTTCCGTCGGTTCGGCGGTCGGCGCTTCGGTCACAACCGGCGTCGCCGTCGCTTCCGGCTCTTTCACCTTCGAGCCGCACGCGGTCAGAGAAACCAGCGCAATGGCCAGCATCAGAGCCAGCAAACTCTTCTTCATCAGGTTTTCCCTCCATTTTGTCATGCAAATCCTTCCGCATCCGTTTCGCGGCGGGCGCGAAACCGCGGGATTTACATTTTTTCTCGGCGATGCATCCGGCGTTACGCCGGTTTGTTACGGCATCAAGACCATGTCCTTCATTATACGCGACGCGCGGCCAAAAGGCAATCGTTTCGTCAAATTGTCTTTTCGGCTTCATGGGCGATTCACAATTTTGTCACAATCAGGCGGGTTGACCCTGCCTCCGCCGAAGTCTGCAAAGCGTCCAAGTCCCGCTTGCGCGGGCGTTTTTGCACAATAAAAAGACGAGGCTGCTACGCTTAAACCGAACATTTCAGGAAATAAATATCTAAGCATTGTTTGGATATGGGGCTTTGCCCCATCGCCCCACCAAAGGGCTTTCCGTTTTCGTTTGTTTGTTTCTGTCACTGGCAGCAACAACCGAAAACCTCTTTGGAAACCTTCGGGCAAAAACACCTAGTTTTATTCTTGAAAGGTCAGTTTTTGGCTTAACAGCCCCGACCCGTTGATTTTAACGTCTCAAATTCCGTTTCAATGCCGACGCGCCGCGTCAGAACGTGTTTTCCGGGTCAAAGCCCGCGTTCGTCGCCGGCGCTTCGCGCCGTTTCTGCCGCGCGAAGGACTCGATGAACATCGCCATCTGCCGCACGGCCGGGGCCATCATCTGTGGATTGAGCACCGCAATGCCAAACTCGCGGTATTCCATCGGTTCAATCGCGTAGGTCTCCACGTCGCCGTGCACACGTTCGAGCGTCAGGCTCGGCATGATGCAGATGCCGAACCCACTTTCCACCATCGCGATGGTGGAAAGATCGTCCACCACGCGGCAGGTTGCCCGCACCGTGATGCGGTATTTCGCCAAAAACGCCTGCACGTCCGCATCGGTCGCGTCGCCCTGCACAACGAACGTCTCCGCGCGCATCTCCTCAGGAACGATCACGCCCGGCGTTCTCGTCTTAAATCCGCGCGGCGCCACGCACATCAGCCGGTCGCGATACAACGGCCGCACCGCCAGATCGCGCGTGGATTCCGTCGAGAGGAAGCCCAGATCCACCACGCCGGTCTTGATCCACTCGATCACGTCGTCGTAGGTGCCCTGATCAATTTCAATTTCCACGCCGGGGTATTTCGCGCGGTATTCCGCCACGAGCTGCGGCAGCCACGCCACGCACACGCTGTTGAACGCGCCGACGCGCACCTTGCCGCGCTGAACGCCCTTCAATTCGCCGACCGTCTGCGTCAGCGCCTCGTCGGCGGAAAGCACCTGCCGAATCACGGGATAGAGCGCCTCGCCGCTGCGGGTGAGCGAAACGCCGCCCTTGCCGCGGACAAAGAGCGAAAAGCCGCAGGATTCCTCCATGGAGCTGACAGCGTGGCTGATGGCGCTGGGCGTCAGGTGCAGAATCTGCGCGGCGCGCGCAAAACTGCCCTGCTGGGTGACCGTGTGAAAGATGCGATATTCAAGCAGCGTCATCGCTGTCCCTCCTGCCAAAGATGGAATAAATGCGATTTATCATCGCCTGTTTCCACTGTAACACTTGAAGGGGGGCGCGTCAAGGGAAAGTTTCATTCCACCGTCACGCTCTTGGCGAGGTTACGCGGCTTATCCACATCGAGTCCCTTAGCGCAGCTGATGTAATAGGCCAGAAGCTGGAGCGGCACGACGGCCAGCGAGGTGGTCAGCAGCGGATCGGTTCGCGGCACATAGACCGTGAAATTCACGGTATCCTCGATGGCGTATTGGCCGTAGGTCGTCAGGCCGAACAGGCTTGCGCCGCGGCTGCGCACCTCCACCATGTTGGAAACCTCTTTTTCAAACAGCTCCGGCTGGGTCGCGACGGCGACGACGAGCACCCCGTCCTCGATCAGGCTGATCGTGCCATGCTTCAATTCACCGGCGGCGTAGGCCTCCGAATGGATGTAGCTGATCTCCTTCAGCTTGAGGCTGCCCTCCATGCTGATGGCGTAATCCAGCCCGCGGCCGATGAAGAACACATCCTTGCAGGCGGCCATCTTGCTGGCATACCACTGCACGCGCTCCTTGTCGGAGAGCACACGCTCAATCTGATCCGGCAGGGCGAGCATCGCGTCAATCAGCGCCTCGCGGCGCGCCGGGGTGATCTGCCCGCGCACTTCGGCCATGTGGACGGCGATCAGATACAGCGCCGCGAGCTGGGTGGAATACGCTTTGGTCGTCGCGACGGCGATTTCCGGCCCCGCCCAGGTGTAGATCACGCTGTCCGCCTCACGCGCGATGGAGGAACCGACGACGTTGACCACCGCCAGCGTCCGCACGCCGCGCTCCTTGCACAGGCGCAGCGCGGCCAGGCTGTCGGCCGTTTCGCCGCTCTGGCTGATGATGATCACCAGCCCGCTTTCCTCCAAAATCGGGTCGCGGTAGCGGAATTCGCTCGCCAGATCGACCTCGCAGGGGACGCGCGCCGCCTTTTCAAGGACATAGCGCGCCGCCATGCCGACGTGATACGCCGAACCGCAGCCGATGAGATACACGCGGGAGACGGCGGCGAAATCCTCGTCCGTCAGCCCGGTTTCGCTCAGGTCGATATACCGTTCGCCGCTCTCGTTTTCCTTGATGCGCGGGGAGAGCGTGTCGCGCACGGCGCGCGGCTGCTCGTGGATCTCCTTCATCATAAAATGCTCGTAGCCGTCCTTTTCGGCGGCGGCGGCGTCCCACTTGATCTCCACAAACGGCTTTTCGATTTCCTCGCAGTCGATGTTATAGACGTGCAGCTCGTCGCGGGTGAGGCAGGCGATTTCCTGATTGTCGATGTAGACGACGCTGCGCGTGTAATTCAGCACGGCAGGCACGTCGGAGGCGATCATGTGCCCCTGATACTCGCCGTCGCAGCGTCCAAGGATCAGCGGGCTGTCCTTGCGGGCGGCGTAAATCACGCCGGGCTGGTCGCCGAAGAGAATCCCCAGCGCGTAGCTGCCGCGCACGCGGATCATCGTGTTGCGAATCGCGTCGAGCGCGCGGGCGCGGGGATCGCTCTCCCGCTTGGCCGCCTCGGCATAATAGCTGTCCAGCAGCGCGGCGGCGACCTCGGTATCCGTCTGCGAGGCGAACGTGTAGCCCTTTTTGAGCAGGGATTCCTTGATCTCCTGATAGTTTTCGATGATGCCGTTGTGCACGATCACCACGCGCTTTTCGCGGGTATACTGCGGATGCGCGTTGACGGTGCTCGGCTCGCCGTGGGTCGCCCAGCGGGTGTGGCCGATGCCGCAGAGGCCGTGCACGGCGTTGCCGGAATCGGTCATCTCCATCAGGTTTTTGAGGCGGCCCTTGGCCTTGACGACCTCGATATGTTCGTTGGCCTCGTCGCGCACGGCCAGACCGGCCGAGTCATAGCCGCGGTATTCGAGCTTTGACAGCCCGGAAAGCAAAATCGGGGCAGCCTGCTTGACGCCGACATAGCCGACAATTCCGCACATGGTTTTTCCTCCTTACACGTTAAACAGCAAATCCCCATAGGTCGGCATCGGCCAGAGCCTGCCGTCCACGATCATTTCCAGATGATCGACCGGGGCGCGGAGCACCTCCATCGCCGGGCAGATCACGTCGTGCGCATAGCGCGCCTGTTCCACCCCGGTGAGCGCGGCGGCCTTCTCCTGCTTGACGCGCAGATCGGCGAGCGCGTCGCCGGCCTGACGCAGAAGCACGTTGACGCGGGTGAGCAGTTCCTTCTGCACAGAAGCGTCCACGCCGAGCGATTCCACCTCGCGCGCAGCGCGCGCCAGCTCGCCGGTGTAGCGCACGACGGCGGGCACGATATCCTTCCCCGCCATGTCGATCATCGTCAGCGCCTCGATGTTGATCGTCTTGGCGTACAGCTCGTAGGATACGTCCGCGCGGGCGCGCAGCTCCTTCTCGGTGAACACGCCCTGATGCGCGAACAGCGCGACGGAAGCGGGCTTCACCAGCTCCGGCACAGCGTCCACCATGCTCCGCAGGTTCGGCAGGCCGCGGCGCGTCGCCTCCGCCACCCATTCGTCGGTATATCCGTTGCCGTTGAAGATGATGCGCTGGTGCGCGGTCATTTCGCGGCGGATGAGCGCGTGCAGCGCGGTTTCAAAATCCTCCGCCTTTTCCAGCTCGTCGGCAAACGCGCCGAAGGCCTCGGCCGCGATGGTGTTGAGCACGGTGTTCGCATCGGCGATGCAGCCGGAGGACGGCACCATGCGGAATTCAAACTTGTTGCCCGTAAAGGCGAAGGGCGAGGTGCGGTTGCGGTCGGTCGCGTCGCGGCGGATGAACGGCAGGGTCGAAACGCCCACGCGCATGATGGATGCGGAGGGCACGGTTTCCTCGCTGCCGCGGATGATGTGATCCACCACGGCGGTGAGCTGATCGCCCAGGAACATGGATATGATCGCGGGCGGCGCTTCGTTCGCGCCAAGGCGATGGTCGTTGCCGGGGTTGGCGGCGCTCATGCGCAGAAGACCGGCGTGCTCATCCACCGCCTTCATCATCGCGGCGAGCACGAGCAGAAACATCCAGTTTTTCTGCGGATCGCGCCCCGGTTCGAGCAGGTTGTGGCCGGTGTCCGTCGTCAGCGACCAGTTGTTGTGCTTGCCGCTTCCGTTGACCCCCGCGAAGGGTTTTTCATGCAGCAGGCATACCAGCCCGTGGCGCAGGGCAACCTTTTTCATGACGTTCATAACGAGCATGTTTTCGTCCGTCGCCACGTTGGTGGTGTTGTAGATGGGCGCAAGCTCATGCTGCGCGGGCGCGGCCTCGTTGTGCTCCGTCTTGGCCGGGATGCCGAGCTTCCACAGCTCGATATCCAGATCCTTCATGTAGTTGCTCACACGTTCCTTGATCGCGCCGAAGTAGTGATCCTCCATCTCCTGCCCTTTGGGCGGCATCGCGCCGAAAAGCGTCCGCCCGGTGAAGATGAGATCCTTGCGCTTCAGATAGGTTTCACGATCGACGATGAAATATTCCTGCTCCGGGCCGACGGATGTGGTCACGCGCTGGGTCAGGTTATCGCCGAAGAGGCGGCAGATGCGCACGGCCTGACGGCTGACGGCCTCCATCGAGCGCAGCAGCGGCGTTTTCTGGTCGAGCGCCTCGCCGTTGTAGCCGCAGAACGCCGTGGGGATGCACAGCGTTTTGGTGTCGCCGTTGTCGTAGAGAAACGCGGGGCTGGTGATATCCCAGACGGTGTAGCCGCGCGCCTCGAACGTGGCGCGGATGCCGCCGGAGGGGAAGGAGGAAGCGTCCGGCTCGCCGCGAATCAATTCCTTGCCGCGCAGCTCCATGATGACGCTGCCGTCCTTCTGCGGGCTGATGAAGGAATCGTGCTTTTCGGCGGTGGTGCCGGTCAGCGGCTGAAACCAGTGGGTGTAATGCGTAGCGCCCTGCTCAATCGCCCACGCCTTCATGGCGCTGGCGGTCGCGTCCGCCACGGCGGGGTCAAGCTCCTCGCCGGTCGCCATGCTGGCGGCAAGGCGTTTGTAAATCTCTCTGGGCAGGCGCGCGCGCATCTCCTTATCGGAAAAAACGCTGCTGCCGTAAAGCGACGGAATATCCAGATATTCGCTCATGCGTGCTCTCCTTGGGCCGTATTTCTCCCGCGCTCCCATCGGCGCCGGGAGGGATGCATACCGTATTACAATACACCATTCGACCCGAAATTGCAATTAAGAAAAGCATTTCGGCCAAATCGTTTCGTTTTTTCGGTGTTTATGCCTTTTTTCTTTGGTTTTTGCGGCAGCTTTTGCCGCTGGTACTTTCTGTGCCGTCGTTTTTTATGCCGCAGGCCGTTTAGGCCGCCGCGTTTCCAGCATAAAATGAAAATGCCGCGCTCCTCTCGTTTTTTCAAAACGGATGACGCGCGCGGCGGCGGGCAAAATCATCTTGCGGCAGCGCGGACACATCGCCCCGCCCCGGCATAATCTGCCATCAGGCGGGTTCGCCGCCGCAAAGCCGAAAAAACGGAGGGATTCTCATGGCGCATTATGCGGTTCGCGAAAGCCCGCCGCTGCGGGGAGAAATACCCATCAGCACATCCAAGAACGCGGTGCTGCCCATCATGTGCGGCGCGTTGCTGACCGGCGAGGACGTGCGTATCGAGCGCGTACCCGAGCTGACGGATGTGAAGACGCTCTGCGCGCTGCTCGCGTCCTGCGGATGCAGCGTGAAAAAAGAAGGCGACGCGCTGGTTTTAAACGCGGGCGCGCTGCAAAATCCGCAGGATGAGGAGGATGTACGCAAGATGCGCGCCTCGGTGCTGGTGCTCGGGCCGCTGCTTTCCCGCCTCGGGGAGGCGCGGATTCCCCTGCCCGGCGGATGCGCCATCGGCCAGCGGCCGATCGATCAGCACCTCAAGGGCATGAGCGCGCTCGGCGCGAAGGTCAAATTTGACCACGGCGGCGTGACGCTCTCCGGCCGCCTGCGCGGCGCGGTGATCTATCTGGATATGCCTTCCGTCGGCGCGACGGAAAACCTGCTGATGGCGGCGACGCTCGCCAGCGGCACGACACGCATCGAAAACGCGGCCAAAGAGCCGGAGATTGTCGATCTGGCGGCGTTTCTGAACGCGATGGGCGCGCGAATCTGCGGCGCGGGCACATCCACCATCGTCATCGAGGGCGTTCGGGCGCTGCACGCCGTCAGTTGGCAGCCCATCAGCGACCGCATCGAGGCGGGCACGATGGCCTGCGCCTGCGCCATCACCGGGGGCGAACTGCTGCTTTCCGGCGCGCGGGCGGAGCACCTGCGCTCGCTGCTCTTCAAGCTCAGCGAAGCGGGCATACATATCAAGGATACGCCGGGCGGGCTGATGGTCTTCGGCCGCGCCAAGCAGCCCTTTGAAATCCGCACGATGGTCTACCCCGGCTTCCCGACCGATTTGCAGGCCCCGATGATGGCCGTCGCCTGCAAAACGCCCGGCACAAGCGTATTTCTCGAAACGATTTTCGAAAACCGCTTCATGCACGCCGCCGAGCTTTCGCGCCTCGGCGCGCACATCCGGGTGGAAAACCGCGTCGCCGTCGTCGAGGGCACGCCGTATCTGACCGGCGCGCCGGTTCGCGCCACCGACCTGCGCGCGGGCGCGGCGCTGATTTTGGCCGGGCTCTGCGCCGAGGGCGAAACGCTGGTGGACGACTCCGGCGGGCACATCGAGCGCGGATATTGCGGCATTGAGGAAAAGCTGCGCGCTGTCGGCGGCCGCATCGAGCGCGTAGCTCTTTAGGGTCTTTTACCTCATTCTAAAGAAGTAACGAGACTGTCAAGCCAACAAAACCGATATTTCAAGAAAAGCTAAGTATTTGTGCCCGAAGGTTTCCAAAGGGCGATGCGCCAAACAGGCGCCGTAAACGCTCGGAAAGCCCTTTGGTGGGGCGATGGGGCAAAGCCCCATATCCAAAAAGTGCTTGGATTTTGATTTTCGAAATATTTGAGTTGAGCTTGACAGCCTCTTTTTCCTGTCGTTCTTCCCGCTTGCGGCGGCCTTGCAAAGCCATGGGGCTTGGTGTATAATTCTATATGGGATAAATTCGTTCTTCATTTATTTTTCTAAACAAATCTCAGAGATTCGCCCGCGGTTGCGCGCGCTCTTTGATTCTTTTATTCAGAAAGGAATCCGCCATGACACGAAAGCAATGGGCTGCTCTGACTTTATCGCTGCTTGCGCTGGGCATCGGCGGAACGATTGCCGCCGTCTCGATCATCGACCCCTTTGAAGTGTATCACAAAGCGACGGCGTTCATCCCCCCGATTACAAACGGCACGCAGCTCTATTCCAACGCGGGCATCGCCAAAAACTACGCATACGACAGCGTGGTGATCGGTTCCTCGATGACGGAAAACTTTCGTCCTTCCCAACTGAATCGCCTTTTCGGCGGGCAGTTCGTCAAGCTGTGCGTCAACGGCGGCTCCTCCTTCGATCACAAACAGATGATGGAGCTGGCCTTTTCCACGCACGACGTTCGCCGCGTGCTGTACGGCATTGATCTGGACGCGCTGACCTACTTCTATAAAACGCCCAACCACGAAACGCCGAATTACCTCTACGACGACGACCTGCTTAACGACGTCGCCTATTGGTTCAACGCCGGCGTGCTGGCCAAATACATCCCCCAATGCCTGATGACGCTCGGCCAAAGCGATCCGGATCAGGTAGACATCATGTACATGTGGAGCGACCTGTTCACATATGGCAAGGACGCCGTGCTTCCGGGGTATACGTTCAGCACCCGCCGCTTCGAGCAGCGCGACGCCGGGGAAAAGCCGACGCTTTCCTATCAATTCCAGATGAACGTGCAGCACAACTTCCTGCCTTACATCGAGCAGCACCCCGATACGCAGTTCATGTTCTTTTTCCCGCCGTATTCGCTCCTCTCGTGGTATCAAACCTACGAAAACGGCACGCTGGAGCTCGATCTGCACCAGAAGCAGGCGCTGATCGAGGTGCTGCTCGCCTATGACAACGTGCAGGTTTACGATTTTCAGGCGCGGGCGGATTGGATCTGCGATCTTGACAACTACATCGACGCGCGGCATTACAGCGGCGCGATCAACGACGCGATGGCCGAGGCCATGGCCGCCGGAGAAAATCGCGTCACCGGCACCGCCCAGATTGAGGCCGACAATGATGTGATCCGCAGCCTCGTCGATCAGATCGTCTCCGCCGGAGAATGGCCGTTTTGATTTTTGAAAAGGAGCACCGACCGCCATGCTGTTCAATTCCTACGTCTTCATGCTGGCCTTTCTGCCGCTGACGCTGCTTGGTTATTTTCTGCTGGGCAGACTGCCGGAAAAAATCCAGCTCAACAAGGTTTTCCTCGTGCTGGTCTCGTTTCTGTTTTACGGCTACAACAACCCGAGCTATGTGCCGATCATCGCGGGCAGCATCCTGATCAATTACGCGCTCAGCCAGTTGATGCTCACCCAGCAGAAAAAAGCCCTCCGTCTGCCGCTGATGCTGCTGGGGCTTTTCCTCAACCTCGGTGTGCTGTTTTACTTCAAATACCACGATTTCTTCTTTGAAAACCTGAACGGCGCGTTCGGCCTGCATCTGACGCTCAACCATCTGGCGCTGCCGCTGGGCATTTCGTTTTTCACCTTCCAGCAGCTTTCTTACGTCATCGACAGCTACAAGCGCACCGTGCCGCGCTACAACATTCTGGATTACTCGCTCTTCGTCACGTTCTTCCCCCAGCTCATCGCGGGGCCGATCGTGCTGCACAGCGAAATCGTGCCGCAGTTTGCGGATGTGAAAAACCGCCATTTCAACTTCGATCATTTCGCCCCCGGCCTGTATGCCTTCGCGCGCGGTCTGGTGAAAAAGGTGGTGATCGCCGATACGTTCGCCGTCGCGGTCGAGGCGGGCTTTGCCGACGCGCTGACGCTCAACACGGCGGAAGCGTGGTTCGTCGCCATCGGCTACACCCTCCAGCTCTATTTCGATTTTTCCGGCTACTGCGATATGGCGACCGGCGTGGGGCTGATGTTCAACATCGAGATTCCGATCAACTTCAATTCGCCGTACAAGAGCCTCAACATCCGCGAATTTTGGCAGCGGTGGCATGTCACGCTCTCCCGCTTCCTGACCACCTACGTCTATTTCCCGCTCGGCGGCAGCCGGAAGGGTCTGGCGCGCACCTGCGTCAACCTGATGATCGTCTTTCTGCTCAGCGGCCTTTGGCATGGCGCGGGCTGGCTCTTCCTGCTCTGGGGGCTGATGCACGGGGCGGCGAGCGTGCTCTACCGCATCTTCCGCAAGCCGTATGACAGCCTGCACCCGGCGCTGCAATGGATGATCAATTTCGGCTTCATCGTCGTGGCCTGGGTGTTCTTCCGCGCGACGAGCCTCGCCGACGCGCTGGCCATCGTCAAGGCCATGCTGACGATGAACTTCGGGCCGCTGCGCGATTCCATCACCTCCGCGTTCGCCTTGCCCGGCGGCTTCCATCCGGACGGCAACGCAGTATATATGATGATTTGGTACGCCGCGTCGCTGTTTGCCTGCCTCGGCCTGCGCAACACCTACGAAAAGACGATGGATTTCCGCCCGACGGTCTGCAACGCGCTCTCCACCGTGCTGATGATTCTCTACTGCACCCTGTCGCTTTCCAGCGTGAGCGTGTTCCTGTACTTTAATTTCTAAACGCTTTCCCGGCGCGCGTTCCGCGCCTGCCGCCTTTTTCCCCCGTTTTCGGTAAAAGATTGATGAAACGAAAAACTTGGGCGCTTGCGAGCCTTGCGCTTCTGCTCGCCGCAATCGCCGCCATCAGCCTGACGGTGATCGTCATCGATCCGTTTCAGGTGTATCGTCCGGCGACGCGCTATCTGCCGCCGATTGACCGAACCACGCAGGTCTACGCCAACGCGGGCGTTGCGCGCAGCTACGCATACGACAGCGCCGTTGTCGGCACATCCGTGACCGAGAATTTCCGGCCGTCACAGATGGATTCGCTGCTCGGCGGCCGCTTTATCAAGCTGTGCACCTCCGCCGGAACGGCCTATAACCACGCGCTGCTGATGGATCTGGCCTTCCGTACGCACGACATGCGCCGCATCGTCTACGGGCTGGACGTCTATTCCTTCATCGCCCGGCTCGACCAGACCGGCAGCGACGTGCCGCTGTACCTCTATGACGACAGCCTCCTCAACGACGTATCCTATTGGCTCAACCGCAGCGTGCTGGCCACGTTCCTGCCGCGCTGCCTGAGCGCATGGGGGCAGAAGCAGGACGATTCCATCCGCGACAGCATGTATTGCTGGGCGGGGCAGGATGAATACGGCTCCGTCGCGCTGTATACCGCCCGCTTCACCGCGCCGGAAAATCCGCTGCCCGCGGACGCTTACATCCGGCAGGCGCAGGCCAATCTGGACGCGCATCTGCTCCCCTACGTCGCCGCGCACCCGGAAACGCAGTTCGATATCTTTTTCCCGCCGTATTCCGCCGCCGAGTGGGCGACGATGGAAAGCAAGGGCACGCTCGAGAGCATGCTCGCCCTGCGTTCGCTCTGTTACGACGCGCTGAGCGGCTTTGCAAACGTGACGATTTACGATTTCACCACGCGCGCGGATTGGGTGCTCGACCTGAACAACTACAAGGACGCGCTGCACTACGGCCAGTGGATCAACGACGCGATCACCGAATGTATCGCGCGCGGCGAAAACGTCGTTGCCGACCGCGAAACGCTGGACGCAGCGACGGCGCAGCTTCGCGCGTGGGCCAACGCGCAGATTGAGGCGGGCGGCTGGATATTCTGACCGCCAGAAAGGAGACTCACATGCGTCCATCCCCCTCCAAGCGGGCTGAGCCCGCCTTCACCTCCGCCGAAGTTCGCGAAACGTCAGGCTCTCGCTCACGCGGGCGATCCCGCGCAATTTCCAATGTACCAAACAAGCGGCAGCCTTACGGCAAACTGCTTGCGGCCAGCGGCATTTTGCTGGCCGTCGTGCTGGTCAGCGCCCTGATGACCACCTTTTTACAAGCGCCCAACCTGGACGCGCTGGCCGACGCCACCGCCGTGCCGAGCGTCGAGGCCACGCCCAGCCCCGAGCCGACCATCACGCCCACGCCGGCGGTTTACGCCCCGTTCGGCGCGCAATACGGCTACGGCGGCGCGAACCTGATTCCCGATACCCCGACCCCGAATCCGCTCACGCCCGTGCCGACCGCCGCGCCCACCGACACCCCCGCGCCGACCGCCGTTCCGACCCGGACGCTGAAAAAGAATTCCACCGGCGAGGACGTTAAAAAGCTCCAGCAGGCGCTGATTGATCTGGGCTATCTCGCCGACGCGGCCGACGGCACCTTCGGCGCAAACACGCAGGAGGCCGTCACCCGGTTTCAGGCCGTCAACGGTCTGAGCGCCGACGGGCTGGCGGGCGCAAAGACGCAGGAGCTGCTCTACAGCGGCAACGCGCTTTCCGCCGATCAAGCGCCGAAGCCCGATTTCCTGATTCTGGTCAATCGTCAGCACAAGCTCGGCAAGAACGACGCGCCGACCGATCTGGTGACGATTGAAAACGTGCTCTCCGCCGACATCGTGAAGGTCAAGTATTCCGGCACAAAGGCCGACCGAACCGCCACCGAAGCGCTGGGGCAGATGCTCTCCGCCGCCATCGCCGACGGCGTTTCCAATTTCCAGATTTCCTCTGCCTATCGCACGTACAGCGAACAGCAGAAGCTGGTGGACAACTCCGTCGCCAAATATCGAAAGAATAACCCGGATTGGTCGCGCGACCGCTGCCTGTCCGCCACCTATAACACCGTCGCCCCCGCCGGAACGAGCGAACATCAGACCGGCCTCGCCTTTGACATCACCGTGCCCGGCGTGAGCTTCACCGGCACACAGCAGCAGAAGTGGCTCCACGCGCACTGCGCGGAATACGGCTTCATCGTCCGCTTCACCGCCGAAAAGCAGAAGCTGACGGGCTTTGTCGCCGAGAGCTGGCATTTCCGCTATGTCGGCCAAGAGGCCGCCGCCGTCATCACGCAAAACGGCTGGTGTTTGGAGGAATACGTCGAAAAGATGGGGCTGTAACCCGTTTTCTGCCGCAGATTCACCCCCGCCGCTCTGAATAAGGGAGGCGGGGGTTTTTATACGCCGACCCATCAAAAAACCCTCTTTCCGAAGCGGAAAGAGAGTTTTGCTGTTATCATTGAACGATTATCTTCCTCTGTGGCTTTTAGACCACTTCGTGAACTTTGCTCCGCAATTCTGGCATACATCATTACCAGCTTCTTGGATTTTTCCACAAACAGGGCAAACAATCGTATCTGGCAAGGATTCATCTCCGTCCATCTCATCTGCACAAATTAAAGGTTCAGTATATTCCTTTTTTTCCTCTTCAACCGGCAATGTATTTGGTTGCTTATAAACTTTTTCTTTACGTTGAAGATTGTTTTCGAAAGATTCCAGTCTTTTCTGCATCGCTTCATGGTTTTTCCGAATCTCTTCCACGCTATCAATCAGTTGACCAAAACCATACGTAAAAAATCCACCAAGCCACGATCCCAAAGACCCCAATCCAATTATAAGCACTCCTAAAAGTATCGTTGAATCTGTTCCGTAATAATCGCCTTGTCCCCATACAACAAATGCAGCTAGTACAGATGCTATAATTCCTAGTGCGCATACTACCTCTGCCAGCGTTTTAATTTTTCCACCGATGTTGTCAAACATATTTCTTTCCCCTTTCTTCCTTCTGTCAATATCATTTGACGTTGTTCGAATTATAACATAAATTAGGCGTCTATTCAACGAGAATAGACAAAAATTATTCGACCAATTCTTTTCGGAAGTCCGCTATCATTGAGTCAAGAGGTGATAGCGATGAATGAAGATTTTGTCCGTGAGCGGATAACCACGCTTCGGCTGAAAAAGGGCGTTTCAGAATACCAGATGAGTTACGATTTGGGGCATAGTCGCGGCTATGTCTACAACATCTCGTCAGGCAAAGCGCTTCCGCCGCTCAAGGAGTTTTTCGCTATCTGTGATTATTTCAGCTTAACCCCCGCGCAGTTTTTCGATGAGGGAACGCAAAATCCTGAATTGATTCAAAAGGCGGTCAGCGGCATGAAACAGCTAAGCGAAGCCGATTTGCTGATGCTCTTAGGTCTAATCAACCGCCTGCTCGATACAAAAAACAAAAGCGAAGGAACGTGAAGGTTTCTTTCGCTTTATTTATTTGAAACTCAGTCCATATGCTTTCGTTTATAAGTTCTGCACCATCCTGTAGCCGCGAAATATGTACCACTTCTTCGATGTACCACTTTGGGCTGTTTTCACCCCTTTTTTCACGCAGTTTGAAACTCAGCGTACAACTTTTGTACCACTCTACGCGAAAAGAGGGCTGCACCTCTTTCAAGATGCAACCCTCATTTTTCAAACAATATCTGAATTTCTTACTTGCCAAAGTACCGCTTGAGCAGCCCCTCGAAGGCCTTGCCGTGGCGGGCTTCGTCGCGCGCCATCTCATGCACGGTGTCGTGGATCGCGTCGAGGTTATGCTGCTTGGCCAGCTTCGCCAGCTCAAACTTGCCCTCGGTCGCGCCGTTCTCGGCCTCAACGCGCATTTCAAGGTTCTTCTTGGTGGAGTCGGTCACGACCTCGCCCAGCAGCTCGGCGAACTTCGCCGCATGCTCGGCCTCTTCATACGCGGCCTTCTCCCAGTAGAGGCCGATCTCCGGGTAGCCCTCGCGGTGCGCGACGCGCGCCATCGCCAGATACATGCCGACCTCGCTGCACTCGCCCGCGAAGTTCGCGCGCAGACCGTCGAGGATCTCCTGCGGGCAGCCCTTGGCCACGCCGACCACATGCTCGGCCGCCCAAGCGCGCTCACCCTTCTGCTCGACAAACTTGCTGGCCGGAACGCCGCACTGCGGGCACTTCTCCGGCGGATTCTCGCCTTCCCAAACATAACCGCAAACCGTGCAAACCCACTTTTTCATACCTGTTTCCTCCTTAATTTTTTGTTCTCTGTTGAGCCGCCGGGAGCCGTTAAACGCTCAGCCCTCGCCGGTTGACGCCTTTTGCCTGCTCAGGCAGTCCTTGCAGACGCCGTGAGCCGTTACCTCGCACCAGTTGACGCGGTGCCCGCAGCATTTCGCGGCTTCCGCCGCCATGCCGGTAAAATCGGCCTCGATATCGTACACGCTTCCGCACTGTTCACACACGAAATGCATGTGATTGGTGCGGATGTATTCGTATACCGCGCTTTTCTTCCCGAGGGAGAGCCTGCGAATCAGCCCCATTTCCGTCAGGTGATCCAGCGCGCGGTAGACGGTCGCCGTTCCGATACCGTCCAGACCTTCCAGAATCTCGTCGGCGGTGAGGTGACAGCGCTTTGCGGCCAAGATATCAAGAACCGTCTGCGCCTGTGCGCTGATCTTGGCTTTCATCGCTTATCACCTCGCTCAGTGAGAATCTGTATCATCATTATAGCTATGATTCTTCTATTTGTCAAGCGTTTTTGAAAAGTTTTTGAGAATTATTCTCGTTTTCAGCGTTTTGCCCCGTAGATAAAGCAAAACACGACGATTGCGCAGAGCACGACCAGCGCGATATCCAGCGTGCGCACGGAAATATCCATCTTATCGTAGATATCCGTCACCCAGTTGTGGCGCACACTGTCCTTCTTCGCTTCCTGCTTTTCTTCCGACTGCGGCGCTTTGTTTTCCTCCGCCATACACATCCTCCTTTCGGATTGATTGAAATTGGCCGAAAAAGCCTGCCGATTGCGCATCAGCAGGCTTTTGTTTCGCTTGTAAAATTACTTGCGGGTCATGTACTTACGCATATCGAGGATACACGCAATCAGGATGACCGCGCCCTTGATGATGTAGGTGATGTTGCCGGAGATGCCCAGGAAGGTCATGCCGGAGATAATCAACTGCATCATAAACACGCCGAGGATAACGCCGCTGATCTTACCGGTGCCGCCGACGAAGGAAACGCCGCCGATAACCGCCGCCGAGATCGCGTCAGCCTCGTAGTTCAGGCCGAGGGTCGCGGTGGAGGAGCCGAGGCGCGCGGCCTCGACAAAGCCGGTGTAGCCGTAGAGCGCGCCAGCCAGCATGAACACGCCGATGATCGTCGCCATGACGTTCACGCCGGAAACGCGCGCCGCTTCCTCGTTGGAGCCGACGGCAAACATATTCTTGCCGAAGGTCGTCTTGTTCCATACCACCCACATGATGGCCGTCACGAAGATGGCCATCACCACATACATCGGCACGGAGGTCGTTCCGAACTTCACGAACGACTTGGTGACAAAGCTGGTGGTGTAGCTCGGGTCAAGGCTGGAAACCTGCTTGGAGTTGGAAACCGTCAGGTAGATGCCGTAGGTAATCATCTGCATCGCCAGCGTGATGATGTACGGGTGCAGCTTCCACTTCGCCATAACAAAGCCGTTGACGAAGCCGATGCAGGCGCCGATGACCATCACCAGCAGCACGACCAGCAGCAGGTTCTGCGGCACGCCGTCCGCGATGAAGCGGCCGTTCGCGCCGGCCTTTTGCAGCAGGATCGCCGCGACGAACGCGGTCAGGCCTGCAACGCGGCCGCCGGTCAAGTCCGTACCGGCCAGAACGATACAACCGGCGACGCCAAGCGCCATCGGCAGACGCGCCGCCGTCAGGGAGACGATGTTCACCAGCGAGGGAACACCGAAGAACTGCGGGCGCTGAATCTGAACGTACACGGCCAGCAGCAGGATAATGATAATCATGGCATGGTCAAGCAGCCAGTTGACCACCGCGTGGCGCTTGTCGTGAGCGGACAGCGCTTTGAAAGAATCCATTTTTCCGGGCATGGGATGTCGTCCTCCTTATGCGTATTTAGCGGCAAGGGTCATAATTTCTTCCTGTGTGGTGTTGTCAGCGTCCACTTCGCCCGCAACGCGCCCGCCGGACATGACGACGATCCTGTTGCAAACGCCCAAAAGCTCGGGCATTTCGGAAGAGACCATGACCACGGCTTTACCCTGCTTGGCCAAGTCCTGAATGAGCTGATAGATTTCGTATTTCGCGCCAACGTCGATGCCGCGCGTCGGCTCGTCCAGCAGCAGCACATCCGGCTGCGTCAGAATCCAGCGGCCGAAGATGACCTTCTGCTGGTTGCCGCCGGAAAGCGTGTTGATTTTGGTCTGCTGGCTCGGCGTTTTGATTCGCATGGCCTTAATCATGCTGTCCGTCGCCTCGGCCATCTTCTTATCGCTGAGGAACGGGCCATTCAGATACTTTTTCAGGCTCGCGATGACCGTGTTCGCGCGGATATCCAGAATACCGAGGATGCCCGTCGCGCGGCGTTCCTCCGTGACCAGCGCAAAGCCGTTTTTGATGGATTCGCGCGGGGTCTTGTTGCCCACCAGCTTGCCGTTCTTGTAAATCTTGCCGGATTTGCGCGTCGCGCTGCCGAAGATGTTCTCCAGCAGTTCGGTGCGGCCGGAGCTGTCCAGACCGGCAACGCCGAGGATTTCGCCCTTGCGCACATGGATGTTCGCATCCTTGAGGTGGGAATATTCAGCCGTCAGCCCTTCTACCTTCAAGATGTCTTCGTCACCAACCACGTTGTCCTTCGGCGGGAAGCGGTTGGTCAGCGGACGGCCGACCATCAGACGGATGATCTCGTCCATCGTCAGCTCTTTCGCCGGGCGCGTGGCGACCCATTGGCCGTCGCGCATGATGGTCACGTCGTCGGAAATCCGCAGAATTTCTTCCATCTTGTGGGAGATGTAGACGATGCCGCAGCCGCGCTGCTTGAGCATGTTGATGATGCGGAAAAGGTGCTCAACCTCCGTCTCCGTCAGGGAGGAGGTCGGTTCGTCAAAGACGATGACCTTGGAGTTGAAGGAAACCGCCTTCGCAATTTCGACCATCTGCCGCTGCGAAACCGGCATCGTGCTCATCACGGTTCTCGGGTTGACGTTGATCCCCAAATCGTCAAAGACTTTCTTCGTATCGTTGTAGCTCTGCTTGTCGGAGACAAACGGCAGTCCCTTTTTGACCAGCGGATAGCGTCCCAGCCAAATGTTATCCATGACCGTGCGCTTGAGCGCCTGATTCAGCTCTTGGTGAACCATGGCAACGCCGTTGTCCAGCGCTTCTCTGGAGGATTTGAAGTCGATCTCTTTACCGTCGAGGTAAATGTGACCGGCGTCTTTGGAATAAATGCCGAACAGACACTTCATCAGCGTCGATTTTCCCGCGCCGTTCTCACCCATCAGGGCGTGAACCGTTCCCGCTCTCACGGAAAGCTGCGCATTATCCAGCGCCTTTACACCGGGGAAACTCTTGCAGATGCCCTCCATACGAAGAAGTACGTTCTCTTCCATGTGTGTGCTTCTCCTTTCCGGCAGAAGACCGCGCTGCGCCCGGTTCTGCCGACCCACTAATGAAACGTGCGGAGGGACTCATCGCTGTGAGACCCTCCGCACTGAGTCATTCAAAATTTGATCCGCAATTACTCGCCGGTGTAGACAGAGTACGGGATGTTGACCGTCCAGCCGTCAACGACTTCGTAGTTCTCGTTGAGGCCTTCGAACTTATCCTTGCCCTCGATCAGGTTCGCAGTGATGGTGGCCACGGCGTCCGCCATGCCCTCGGCGTCCTGCTTGATGGAGCCGGTCATCTGCTTGTTGGCGATGAGTTCCTTCGCGGCATCGGTCGCGTCAACGCCGAACACCGGAATCACGGTGCAGCCTTCGCCGCCCGCGAGGTTGTAGCCCGCGTTGGACAGCGCGTTGATCGCGCCCAGCGCCATATCGTCGTTGTTGCAGATCACGAGCTCGACCATGTTGCCGTTCGCCTCGTTGTACTGCGCGAGGATGGTCTGCATGTAGTCGAAGGAAGCGGTGTTGGACCAGGTGCCGTTCAGGTCAACAAGGTACTTGTTGGCGTTGCCGGCATCGTAGAACTCCAGCGCCGGCTTGCCCGCCGCCGTCAGCACTTCGTCAGCGCACTCCACGCCGTACTTGGTGCGGGCGATGGCTTCCTGGTTCGCTTCGTCGCCCTTGAACATGACGTAAGAAATCTTGCCGTCCTTGTTCAGATCCAGCTCGTCATAGTGGTCGAGCACATACTGGCCGACCATCTTGCCCTGCATGATACCGGCCTGCGTGAAGTCCGTGCCGATGAAGGCGCTCTTCTCGTAGCCCTTGAACAGCTCGGCGGCTTCCGCGTTATCGGTAGAAACAGCACGGTTGAAGAACACGGCCGGAACGTCCTTTTCCTTGATGGCGTTCATCAGGGTTTCGGCGGTGCCGATCGCGCCGGACTCAACGAGGTTGACGACCACGGCGTTCGCGCCGGTGACCAGAGCGGTATTGATATCGTCGGTCTGGGTCTGCTGATTCGCGTTGGAATCCTTGTCAACGACCGTCAGACCCTTCGCTTCCATCGCAGCGTCCAGAGCGGTACGCACGCTGGAGAGATACACGTCGCCAAACGTATACCAAGACACATAGGTTTCACCTTCAGCCGCCGCGACACCGCAGAGCATGGAAAGACCCAGCGCGCCAGCCAGCACCTTGGAAACAAACTTTTTCATGGGAAACACCTCTTCTTTTTATTTCAACGGGAATCCTCCCGCTGAGTAACGAAACCACGCCGAACAATCAAGCCGAATTCTTGAAACAAATCAACGATTTTGTTTTTTGTTTTTTATCGTTCTTGACGTTTGTACATTTATTATAATCAACGTTTCACCAGATGTCAACGGCTTTTTTTTAGCGACTTGAATAGTTCTCCGCGCGCGCGGCGCGTCATTTCGCATGGACATCATATCGAGTTTCGGTGTAATATCAGGCTTTTCCCGCGTTTTATCCGTCGCCGCCCCGGCCGCGCCCAAAAGGGTAGTATAATATTTCATACCCTGTTTTTTCCATGTTTTCCGCAATTCGAAACTTTTCCTTGCAAACCCCGCCCGTATCGTTCATAATATCATTGACACAGGAAGGAGTTTTTATATGTATTTGTCTGATATCAAGCGCGACGACCGCTTCGAGGGCTACCTGATCGTCCGCTCCGCCGAGCAGCGCGCCAGCGCCAACGGCAAAAACTATCTGGATATGACGCTGGCCGATAAATCCGGCTCGATCAACGCGAAGATGTGGGATGGCACCGTTCAGCCGCCGCTGGCGGGCAGCATCGTCAAGGTGCGCGCCACGGGCAACGAGTTCAACGGCCGCATGCAGCTTCGCGTGGAAAAAATTCGCGCCGCCGAAAACCACGATCCGGTGGATATGTCCGCCCTCATCCCCTGCGCCCCGCGCGACCCGAACGAGATGCTCGGCGAGGTCGTCCGCGCGGCGGATCATATCGCCGACCCGGATCTGCGCCGGATCACCTGCGAGCTGCTCGACCGCGCGGGCGACAAGCTGCTGACCTTCCCCGCCGCCAAGCAGATGCACCACGCCGAGCGCAGCGGCCTGCTCCACCACACCACCACGATGCTCCGCGCGGCCAACGCGATCATGTCCGTCTATCCCCAACTGAACGCAAGCCTGCTGATTGCGGGCGTGATCGTCCACGACCTCGCCAAGATCGACGAAATGGATGCCGACACCCTCGGCCTCGTCTCCGATTACAGCGTGGATGGCAAGCTCATCGGCCACATCGTCCGCGGCGTGGTCAACATCCAGCTCGCCGCCGAAAAGACGAAGGCGAACCCCGGCAAGGCGCTGCTGCTTCAGCACATGGTGCTCTCCCACCACGGCATTCCCGAATACGGCAGCCCGCTTGCGCCGAAGTTCCCGGAGGCCGAGGTGCTCAACACCATCGACACCCTCGACGCGCGCCTGTATGAGATGGACGAGGCGCTCTCCCGCGCCATCCCCGGCGGCTTCTCCGAAAAGGTCTGGGGGCTGGATAACCGCCAGCTCTACCGCATTCCCGAGGACGAAGTCAAATAACGAGGAAACGATGGAGCTCCGCCCCATACCCCGCCAGAAACCTGAGGTTTCTGGACTTCCCTCTTTTTGTCGCTTCGCGATAAAATAGAGAGGATTGTTTTTGCTGCAATAACAACAGAAAAGCCGCTCGACGAGCGGCTTTTTATATGTGGGAAATGCAAGAACCTCAGGTTTTTGCCGGAGTCTGAGGCAGAGCCTCAGCGCTCCCCTTCCTTCTCCAGCGCCTGCGCGCCCAGCAGCAGCGCGCCGATCACGCCGGAATTGACGCCCAGCGCGGGCGGCACGATATAGCTGTCGATTCCTTCGGGCGTGATGCTCGGGGAGGAGACGTAGCCGCCCAGCAGTTTAAGCACCCTTTCGCGAATTTGGGGGAACAGGTGCATCTGCTGCATCACGCCGCCGCCGAGCACGATTACCTCCGGCGATACCGTGACGATCATGTTCACGCACATCTGCGCCAGATACGTCGCCTCCAGCTCCCACGCGGGGTGATCCTCGGTCATCAGCTTGGCGGAAAGCCCCCAGCGCTTTTCAATCGCGGGGCCGCTGGCCAGCCCTTCGAGGCAATGCCGATGATACGGGCATACGCCGTCGGGCATGGAGTCGCCCTCCTGCGGCGCGAGGAGCATGTGCCCCATTTCCGGGTGCACCAGCCCGTGCACCATCTTGCCGTCGATCACCAGACCGCCGCCGATGCCCGTGCCCACCGTCACATACAGCAGGCTGCCGCGCCCCTTGCCCGCGCCCATGGTGTATTCCGCCAGCGCCGCTGCATTCACGTCCGTGTCGATGCCCGTGGGCACGCCCAGCGCGTCCTTGAGCGTGGTCATCAGCGGATACTGAATCCATTCCTTCTTCGGGGTCTTGGTGATGCTGCCGTAGGTCGGCGAGGCCGGGTTCAGGTCCAGCGGGCCGAAGGAGCCGATGCCCAGCGCCTTCACGTCGAATTTCCCGATAAAATCGACAATCTGCGGCACAGTGACGTCGGGCGTGAGCGTCGGAAAGCTGGCGCGCTGAAGCACGCCGCCCTGCGGGTTGCCGATCGAGCAGACCATCTTGGTTCCGCCCGCTTCCAATGCGCCAATGAGCATAATGTTCCTCCTTCGCCGCGCGCCGCATCACGCCCGCCCCTTGCGGGCAGACTGATTGCGTCCGCGCGCGCTTTCTCGCTCTTTTTACTGATCCATCATACGCTAACCCCGCGCGCGTGTCAAATGATATTTTGGCGATACGCCTTGTTTCTCCCGAAAGATTTCCCGAAGGCTTTTCTGAAAGCTCTTCTGAAAGGGGGCGCGCTTTGTGGCGAAAACCGATCTGCTGACCGGCGACGTGCGGGCGCTGACGCTGAAAATCGCCGCGCCCAGCGTCGCGGCCATGCTCGCCGCCTCCGTCTGCCCGCTTCTCGAGGCGCTCGTCCTCTCCGCGCGGGATGCGTCGCTCTCCGCCGCCGTCGGCGCGAGCCTCGCGCTGATCCTGCTGGAGCAGACCGTCGGCTTCACGCTCGGCATGGGCGCGGGCAGCTTTGTCAGCCGCTGCATCGGTCAGGGGCGGCGCGAAGCCGCCCGCCGCGCCGCCTCCACGGCGTTCTTCGCCGCGCTGGGGCTTTCCGCCCTGCTTTTGGCAGCCGGGCTTCTCTTTGCCGCGCCGGTTCTGCGCCTGCTCGGCGCGCCGGAAAGCGCCGTCGCCGCCGGTCTGCCTTACGCGCGCGCCGTCTTCGTCAGCGGGCCGCCGCTGTGCGGCGCGCTGGTGCTGAGCAGCCTGCTGCGTGCGCAGGGGAAAACCCTGCCGAACATGGCCGCCGCGCTCGTCGGCTCGGCGCTGGGCGCGGCGCTGCTGCTGCTTCTCTGCGGCCGCATGGGGCTGGGCGCGTTCGGCGCGGGCATGGCCATGCTGGCGCGCGAGACCGCGACGCTGGCCGTTCTGCTCGCCTACACCCTGCGCCACGGCGAGCTGATCCGCCCGTCGCTTCGCCGCGTCCGCCTGACGCGCGCCGTCTTTTCGGAAATCATGCGCTCCGGCCTGCCGACGCTGCTGCGTCAGGGCGCGACGAGCGTGTCCGCCGCGCTGCTTTCCCGCGTGTCCGCCGGGTTCGGCGCGCCCGTTCTGGCGGGCATGGGGCTCTGCGCCCGCGCGATCATGCCGTTCACCTCGGCCGTCATCGGCTTCGGTCAGGGCTTTCAGCCGGTCTGCGGCGCGGCCTTCGGCGCAAAGCAAACGGCGCGCTGTCAGGAAGCCTACCGCTTCTGTCAGCGCGTCGCGATTGCGTTTTCTCTGGCGGCCGGTCTGGCCTTCTTCGTCTTTGCCCCGGCGCTGGCCGCCCGTCTCGCGCCGGACGCGCAATCCGCCGAGGCCGCGCGCCGCGCGCTCCGCCTGCAAAGCGTCGCCTTTCCCGCGCAGAGCGCCGTCATTTTGATGACCATGCTCACGCAGGCCATGGGGCTCACCCTCCGCGCCTCGCTCGTCGCCACCAGCCGTCAGGCGCTCTTCTTTCTCCCCCTGCTGGCGGTTTTGCCGCGTCTTTTCGGCCTTTGGGGGCTGCTCGCCTGCCAGAGCGCCAGCGATTTGGCCGCGCTCGGCTTTTCGCTCGCGCTGACGCGGGGGCTTAGAGGTTCCTCGTCCGCACGGTGCGGATGTTCGGATGCTCGGACAGCGTGCCGATCACATCCACGTAGCTCATTTTAGCGGGCATGGAGAGCGTGTACAGGTTGGTGTACAGATTGCCCTCCGGCCTGCTCTCCGCGTGAAAATCCATGTCCAGCACCTTCACGCCCAGGTTCATAAAGTACTCGTTGAGGAATGCCAGCGTCTGCGCGCGGTGGATAAACTGCACCTCCAGCCGCTTGAGCGTGTTGACGTGCACAATGCGCTGCATCAGCCGCAGAATCACCAGCACGATCGCGCCCGCGGCGACCGCCATCAGAATATAGCCCGAGCCGACCGCCAGCCCGATGCAGGCCGTGCACCAGAGCGAGGCCGCCGTCGTCAGGCCGGAAATCTTTCGGTCGCTCATAAAGATCGTGCCCGCACCGAGGAAGCCCACGCCGGAAACCACCGACGTGGTGATGCGCCCAAGGCTCACGCCCACCGCCGCGCTGCCCAGCGCCACCGTGTCCGCCACCGCGTGACATTCGATCAGCGAAACCAGCGCCGCGCCGACGCACACCAGCACGTGCGTGCGCATGCCCGCCGGACGGTTTTTGATTTCGCGGTCGATGCCGATCACCGCGCCGATCACCACCGCCACGCAGATGCGCATCAGCATCGCCGCCATGCTCAGCGGCTGGCCGAGCGTTGTCCATCCGTCAAAAAAAGCCCTCATGTCGAGCTTCCCTCCCATTCGCTGCCGCGCGCAAAATTTCCGATAAATCCGGTGGGGTTATTATACGGTGAATCCGATATTCGCGCAAGGCGTTGACGCAATTTTTTTCGCGTTGACAGCCCTGCCGCGCCGCATTACAATGGATGGATAAACGAGCCCCGTCCAAAAGGAGGAACCGTCTCTTGAAAAACCCGACCGCCGAAGAGCTGGCCGTTCTGCACGAGCGCGCCGAGCGCACGTTCTCCCGCTTTCCCGTTCTCCCGCGCCGCGAGGACGGGCGCATGTCGCCCGAATCGCGCCTGCGCTTCGAATTGACCCTGGAAACCATTCTGGAAAAGAATCGCGCGCTGGGCGCGTGCGTCGTGCTGCGCCGCCCGTCCGGGGCGCACGAGACGTTTTGCTTCGGCACGGCGCGCCTGCTGGGGCGCGTCCCTGTGACGGAGGAAACCTGCTTCCGCGTCGCCTCCGTCAGCAAGCTGGTGATGACCTTCGGCGCGCTGGCGCTGGTCGAGCGCGGCGTGCTCGGGCTGGACGACGATCTTTCCGCCTGTCTCGGCTACCCCGTCCGCAATCCCCGCTTTCCGGATACGCCCGTCACCCTGCGCATGCTGCTCACCCATACCGCCTCCATCCGCGACGAGGGAAATTACGGCTCGCGCGGCATGCAGAAGGGCTGCACCCTGCGCGAGCTGCTGGAAAACGCCGATAACTGGCTGCCCGCCAGACCCGGCGAGGCCTTTCATTATACCAACCTCGGCGCGGGCGCGGCGGGCGCGGCGATGGAGCGCGCGGCAAACCGCCCATTTGACGATATCATGCAGGAGCTCGTCTTCGCGCCGCTTGCCATCCGCGCCAGCTATGTCCCCGGCCGCATCGCGCCCCGGTCGGATTTGGCCAACGGCTACAGCATGCGCTTCCCCGTCCCCATCCGCAAATACAACGCGCAGGCGCTTTCCCGGCGCAAGCCCGATCCTTTCGACCCCGAGCGCGATTACCTCTGCGCCGCCGGGCGGCTGATTACGGACAGCGCGGGCATGGCCGCCCTGCTGGAGCTGCTCGCCTCGCACGGGGAAATGGGCGTTCTCTCCCGCGCGTCGCTCGATCTGATGCGCGCCCCGCAGGATGGGCTGGGCGGCGTGGGCGCGGTCGGGCGCGGCCTGAACGTCGCGTATCTGCCCGGTGTGTTCCCCGGCTTTTCGCCCGTCGGCCATCAGGGGGTGGCCTACGGCATGTGCGCTGAGCTGTTCGCCGATCCCGCGACCGGCGCGGGCGTGGGGATCATGACAAACGGCGTTTCCCTCGAGCGGAGCACGCCGCCGCTGATGCGGGTCGGGTTTGACCTGCTGTCGCTCGGCTTTGCCGCGCTCAGAAACGCATAAGCGCCAACGGGCTTTGGCGCGCTCACGGCGCGGATTGACCCTGACACAATGTTGTCACAATGTTTTAATGTTTTTTCCTCAAGTCTACCATTTTTTCTTCATACAGTCCTCCTATAATACAGCCATCGCCTGAAGGAAAGCGGGCAAGCGAAAGCCGCTCCCTTCCGGCGAGACCATCCGCGATTTAACCCCGAAAGGAGATCATTCTTATGCGTAAATCCATTCGTCCCCTGATTGCCCTGACCGCCGCGCTGGCGCTGACGGTTACGGCCGGCATGAGCGCGCTGGCTCAGGCCGATAACAACGAAAAACATTTCAGCGTAATCGAGGCCGCCTCGAATGAGGATTCCCTCACCATCCCGGAGATCGCCAAGAAGTGCGGCACCTCCGTCGTGGCCATCGAGACGGAGACCAAGGTGGTCTATAACACCTACGACAACGACTATTACAACCCGTTCGGCGGCATGTTCGGCTACGGCTTCGGCTATGGCTACGGCAACCGCGGCGGCCGCGGCGGCACGCAGGAATACACCCAGAAGGCCGCCGGTTCCGGCGTCATCATCTCTGAGGACGGCTACGTTCTGACCAACAACCACGTCATCTCCGGCGCGGACAAGATCACCGTTTACGTCAACCCCGGCGACGGCAGCGAAGAGAAGAGCTACGAGGCCACGCTCATCGGTTCCTCCGAGAGCAACGACATCGCGGTGCTCAAGATCGACGCGACCGGCCTGAATGCCGCGGCCTTCGGCGACAGCGATCAGCTTGAGGTCGGCGAGCTGGCCGTGGCCATCGGCAACCCGATGGGTCAGGTGCACGGCTCTGTGACCGCGGGCATCATCTCCGCCGTCGAGCAGGAGCTGACCATCGACGACGTGACCATCAACGCCATTCAGACGGATGCGGCCATCAACCCCGGCAACTCCGGCGGCGCGCTGTTTGATTCCTACGGCAACGTCATCGGCATCGTCTACGCCAAGAGCTCTTCCGTGAGCATCGAGGGCATCGGCTACGCCATCCCGGTCAACAACATCAAGGATCTCGTCGCGCAGATGATTAACGACCCGGATTCCGTCAAGGATCAGACCAAGGGCAGCCAGATCATGCTGGGCATCACCATCCGCGATATCACCGAGGAAATGAGCAAGCAGTATTCCATGCCGGTCGGCGTGTATATCACCGAGGTTTCCAGCATGAGCGCCGCTGAGCGCGCCGGTCTGCAAAAGGGCGACATCATCACCGAGTTTGCGGGCGAGACCGTAACCTCCGCGGATGACCTGAACGCCATCAAGGCCAAGCAGACTTCCGGCGACACCGTTTCCGTCAAGATCGACCGCAACGGCAAGACCATGACGCTTGATCTGGTCGTGCCGCAGCCGACCGATGTGGATACCTCCAGCAGCAAGTAAGCGCATAGCTTCCATTCATATAGATACACATTCTCTATTCTCCATTCTCCTTTGTAACAGCCGGGGCCGCTTTTCCCATCGGAAGAGCGGCCCCGGTTGTTTTTATTTCATGCTTGTGCTATGATGGGTGTGACTCCTTCCGTCACGCCTACGGCGTGCCAACCTTCGGCATTTTTCATCGTCTGGCCCCGCCACAGGCGGCGACGATTTCAAATGTCCCTCAAAGAGGGAGGCCTGTTTCTCTTCTTAACGGTGTTTTTGCCAAAATGCTTCCTCTTCGAGCGCGTGAAGTCCGCTGTCGTTGTACGGGAAACAGGCAAGCGCGCCCGTTATCGAAATCTACTCATTTTCCGAATCCAGCAAGCTCATCTCTCGGAGGTTTCCATGAAACATCTCGCGCTTTTCCTCTGTCTGCTCTGGCTCGTTCCCGTTTGCGGTCTGTGCGAAACAATCCTCTGGGAGGACGAGGCGGGGCAGGTCATCTTGGGCGACGACGGCAACGTTCAGTTCATTTCCCCCGACGGCGAGACGGCCGACGAAAATTTCTTCGTGCCCACGGCGGTTCCCGCCGAAACGCCCGCTCCCATCGAAGCGCCCGCCCAAACCGAAGCGCCCGCTCCAATCGAGCCGATTGACTTCACCTTCAAGGGGACGCTCAAATACGGCGATTCCGGCGAGCGGGTCGCGCAGCTCCAAACTCGCCTGTCCGAACTTGGCTTTTACAACGCGAAGGTCTCCGGCGGCTATTATAAGGTGACCAAGGCCGCCGTCAAGGCCTTTCAGGCGCACAACGGCCTGAGCGCTGACGGCATCGCGGGGCGCGACACGCAGGAGCTGCTCTTTTCTGCCGCCGCCGTCCCCGCCGAGGCCACACCCCGCCCGTCCCCCACGCCCGAACCGGCGAAATACACCCTGATGGTGGACGTCGTCAACCAGATCACCCGCGCCTATACATACGACGAGGACGGCCAATACACCGTGCTCGTGCGCGAAATGATCTGCTCCACCGGCACGAGCAAATACCCCACGCCCTGCAAAACGACCGTCATGCCGAAAAAGCGCGCCCGCTGGGGCTATTTCCCGACATGGGGCTCCCACGCGCAATATCTGACGCGCATCGACGCGGCCAACGCCTTCCACTCCGTGCTCTATTCCGAGCCGAACGAAAACACCCTCTCCGTCAAATCCTTCGACGCGCTGGGCACGCCCGCCTCCCACGGCTGCGTCCGCCTGCTCGTCTCCGACGCGAAATGGATTTACGAAAACTGCAAGGAGGGCACGATCATCACCGTTTACGAGGGCGACTACGACCCGGAATACACGATGACGCTCAAGCCCACGCTCAACACCTCCACCCTGCGCGAAAACCCGCTGCCCGCCCCGACGGCCACGCCGGCATATGCCCCGGAAAACTGGCCGACCCAATACCGGACGCTCTCCCGCGGGAAGAAGGGCGAGGACGTGTACATGCTGCAAATGCGGCTGGCCGAGCTGGGCTATTACCATGGCTCGATCACCGGCGGCTATTACGGCGGCACCATTCAGGCTGTCAAGGATTTTCAGAGCGATTACGGCCTGACCGTGGACGGCGCGGCGGGCAAGCAGACGCAGGCGCTGCTCTTCTCCGCCGCCGTCAATCTGACCGCCGCGCAGCCCGAGGGGACGTCGGTGCCCGAGACGCCCGCATTCGAGACGCCGGTGCCTGAGACGCCCGTGCCCGAAACGCCGCGCCCGACCGATACCCCCGCGCCCACGTCCACGCCGCTGCCCACCTTCACCCCGACGCCCGACCCGGCGCTGTTCGTGCCGTTCGAGGATTCCGTCGGATAACGCGCCCCAAAAGGCGACTTCACCAGAAAGAGAGTGCGCACATCTATGGAAACCAAAACCGTTGAAAGAAACTGGGGCTTGGATCTGCTCCGTATTCTGGCCGCGTTCACGGTGGTCATGCTGCACGTCAGCCCGCAGGCGTATCTCGACGTGGAAATCGCCTCCGCCCCCTGGAACGTGATGAACGCGATCACCGGCCTTTGCTGCTGGAATGTTTCGGCGTTCTTCATGCTCAGCGGCGCGTTCCTCCTCGCCCCGCAGAAGGCGATGAGCACCCGAACGCTGTATCGGAAAAACATCGCGCGTCTGGCCGCCGCCTTCGTGTTCTGGTCGGCGGTCTATGCGCTCACGTACTGCCTGCTGCGCGGCAAGGGCAAGTGGACGTTCCTCAACGAGCTGCTCCGCGGCCATTATCACATGTGGTTCGTCTTCACGCTCATCAGCCTGTATGCCGTCGTGCCGCTGCTCCGCAAAATCACCGAATCCAAAAAGGCGACCGAGTATTTCCTGCTCATCGGCTTTTTATTCACCTACCTCATCGGCCGCGCGCTGAATTTCGCGCTGCTGTTTGAACTGCCGCACAAGGACGTTCTCCAGTCCCTTCAATCCGTCTATGCGCAGCTCAACCCCTATCGCGGCCTGACCGCGCTGTATGCCTTTGTGCTGGGTCATTACCTGATGGCCTATCCGCTCCCCAAAGCGGCGCGCCGCCTGCTCTGCGCGGCGGGCTGCCTTTCCTGCCTGATGACGATTTTGCTGACGCGCTGGCACTCCGCCGTGCTTCAGGCCACCAGCTCCGTCTTCACCTCCGGCGCGTCGCTGGGTGTGCTGACGATGACGGCGGCGCTCTTCGTCTTCTTCAAGGAGCTGCGCCTGACTCCCGGCGCGAAGGCGCAGCGCGCGCTGCTGCTCGTTTCCAAATGCACGTTCGGCGTCTATCTGGTTCATGCCCTCGTGCTGGAGCGGCTTGATATCGCCTATCCCGTCGCCGCCGGGGCGCTGCTGCTGAGCGTCGTGGGCGTATCGCTGCTGGTGTTCCTCGTGTCGCTCGCGATTTCGGTTGCCATGAGCCGGATTCCGGGGCTGAAAAAGGTGATCTAAACCAACAGGGCGCTGCCTCCAAACCCGCCGAACATTTCGATGGGCTTGGGGACAGCGCCCCGTTTTTTTGGATATGGGGCTTTGCCCCATCGCCCCACCAAAGGGCTTTCCGGTCGCCCTTTGGAAACCTTCGGGCGCAAATACTTGATTTTATTCCTGAAATATCGGTATTGTTAGCCTGACAACCCCGTTACCGGATTTACGCAAAACTTCGGATTTGCGCATTTACTGTACAGGATATACCAGCCTCAGCGACGGGCAGGCGTTCAAATCCAGCCCCGCGATTTCCCCGCGCATGAGCCGATAGAACGCCGCGCTGCCGATCATCGCCGCGTTGTCCGTGCAGAGGATCGGCGGCGGCATCACCAAGCGAAGCCCCGCCTTTTGGCATTTGTCGTTCATCGTGTTGCGCAGGCCGCTGTTGCTCGCCACGCCGCCCGCCAGCGCGACGGTCTTCGCGCCCGTTTCGACGGCAGCCAGCATCGCCTTGTCGCTCAGCAGCTCCACCGCCGCGTGCTGGAAGCTGGCGGCGATGTCGGCGGCGGGCACGTCCTGCCCGTTCTGGCGCAGCTTGTGCACCGTGTTAATCAGCGCCGTTTTCAGGCCGGAGAAGCTGTAATCATAGCGCCCCGGCGTCTGCACGTGCGGCAGCTTCAGCGCATGCGGGTTGCCCTCGCGGCTGAGCTTGTCCAGCAGCGGCCCGCCCGGATACGGCAGGCCGAGCACGCGCGCCGCTTTGTCAAACGCCTCACCCGCCGCGTCGTCCATCGTCTGCCCGAGCAGGGTATACACGCCGTAATCCTCCACGCGGACGATATGGCTGTGGCCGCCCGAGGCCACCAGACAGACGAACGGCGGCTCCAGATCGGGGTGCGCCACATAGTTCGCGCTGACGTGCCCCTCGATGTGGTTCACCGGGACGAGCGGCTTACCGGCTGCGTAGGCCAGCGCCTTGGCCGCCGAAACGCCGATGAGCAGCGCGCCGACCAGACCGGGGCCGTAGGTCACGGCCACCGCGTCCACATCGGAAAGCGTCATGCCCGCCTTTTTGAGCGCCTCGTCCACCACGGGATCGACGCTCTCCACGTGCGCGCGCGACGCGATTTCCGGCACAACGCCGCCATACATCGCGTGCAGCGGAATCTGCGAGGAAATCACGGAGGAGATCACCTGCCGCCCGTCGCGCACAATCGCGGCGGCCGTTTCGTCGCAGCTCGATTCAATCGCCAAAATCGTCGCGTGGCCGTCCGCCATCAGGCGTTCGGTCTGCGCTTTGGCACTCTGTTCGTAGTTCATGGTCTTTCCTCCGTCTGTGTCAACTGCCGCTTCACCATGCCGGAAACGACGGCATACGCCGCCGCCAGCAGCAGCACGGCCAGCGCAAACGCCAGCGCGAACTGCCCGAGCACGTCGCGCAGCGCCGTTTCAAACAGCGCCTGCGGCATCATCCGAATCAGAATATCCGTCGCCGGGTTGAGCAGCCAGTTTGAGTTGGTGAAAATCAGCCGATGCAGGCCGACGAACACCGCCCCGAACCCGGCCGCGTTCATCATGCCGCCGACAACGCCCGCGGCGGCCGCCGGCACGAGCGCCCCGCAGATCGCGCCGATCATCACCGGGCGATGGCGCTTTTCCATCGTCGCGCCGACCCACGCCATCGCCACGGCCAGCCCCGCCGCCAGCGAGATACAGCCTGTGCGCATCGTTCTGCAAAGCGCAATCAGCCGCCGCACGTCGTTCATGTGGCTGATTTCCTTCTCGTTCAGCTCGTCCACGGCCAGCGGCGCATCCTCGCCGCCCAGCGCCATATACAGCGCGATGGTCTGCGCTACGTCGTGCTGACGCGCCGCGTCCATGCCGATATAGGCGGTCACCGCGTCGTCGCGCATGCCGTGCGCCTGCGCGACCGCCGCGCGGGATTTTTCCCCGTAGAGCGCCGGATCAACCGCTTCCCGCTCGATTGCGCCGCAGAGAGCGCCGACGGCGGCGAGCATGACGGACAGCGCCGCCATCAGGCCGACGATCCATTTTTGTTTTTTCATAACACCATCATATCAGAAAGGGCGGGCGAAAACGCCCGCCCCGGTTCGTTTTGGTTTGACAGGAATACGCACTTATACTAATTCGCAGTTAAAATGCTTAACAGAGCGCATCAGATTTTTTGTTCT
>OLGB01000646.1_pt1 | contig 47916 bp, 45 predicted proteins | sample 1605691 | NCBI WGS metagenome assembly OLGB01 (sample SAMEA3888925, study PRJEB22519) | human gut metagenome | biome: human gut; feature: human-associated habitat; material: faeces | place: Denmark | collected 2010
CGGCTGGGCATCGCGCAGGCGATCATGGAGCGGCCGTCGCTGCTGATTCTCGACGTAAACTGTAGGATAGCTTAGAGTGTGTTTTGCGTGTATGGAGTTGGAAAGGAGCAGAGGATAACCACACGATACACAGAAGAAAGAGGGAAATGTATATACAGTAAGGGAGGAGCAGGTGAAAGAATGGACACCTGTTTTTTTGTAGAGGCGGTTAAGCCCATGAAGGCTTAACCGCCTTGATTACTAAAGAGCAGGAACCAGATGCAGTGTCAAGGGCAGCGACAGCTGGGAGTGGAGATTTTGCGAAGCAAAATACTACTCCGAACCCTTTACACTGCAGATGATTCCTGCCATAAGAGAAGTGAAAGTAAAGAAGCCTTTCAAGGCAGGGAGGTTGTGTGCATGACGAAAGAACAGTTTTGGAGAATTATTGAGGATGTAAATGCGGTATCCCAAAATCATGACCAAGAGACGGTTTGGACAAGGATAGTAGAGAATCTATCTCATTACCCTTTAGAGGACATTATGGATTGGCACCTGATTTACCACGAGTACAAAGATGCGGCATACCGGGATGAAATGTTTGCGGTCAGTACAGCGTTGGGATCGGATTATGCCGATGAGGGCCTGAACAATTTTCGGGCATGGTTAATTTCTTGCGGGAAAGAAGTATTTATGAACGCTCTTCGAGAACCCGTTACTTTGGTGGATTCCCCAAAAAAGGATGGGTGCTTCAATTACGGAAAATATGACTATGCGGCCTTCTATGCATATAACGCAAAGATGTTCCGAATAGACCCAGACAGTACACAGGATCTGATATACGCACTGGAGGACTATACGCTGGACAGAGAAACCATAGAGGACATTCATGAAGAACTGCCAAAGCAGCAGGGCTTCGGTCAAAACGGGGTCGGTGCTTCCTTTGCTAACTATTACTCCCCAAATTGCGGTAAAAACAATGCGCCGCAATCAGATGCCATCCAGGCATTGATGGACAGTGGAGAGGTTGTACATGCCTATGTCTACAGCAACGGAGGAAGAGAAGAATTCCTGTTCCATAACACTCCGGAAAACATTGCATCCTTTATTGGAAGCCGACCGTTTGTGGATCAAATGATTTTGACCACTCCGATGGACGAGCTGATTATGAATACCATGGGAAACTTTATCGACCAGTGTCCAGATAAGGAGTTGCTGGAGCAGGTCAAGGAGACCCTCATCCCCGTCCAGCTTGGTGAAGCAGAACCGCAGCCTATCTTTAGTCCCAGTGTGGAGGAGGTCAACGAATATTATGAGCAACAGGAAAATCTGGATCTGGGCATGTAATTGATACAACATGAAATCCACAGGAGAGAATGCTGGTGACGGCATTCTTTTTTTCTGCCCTAATACAGAAAGAAGAAGGCGATCGGGTTGAGAAAACAGACGGATTTAGCTGCGATGAAACAGCTGGCAAGGGTATTTTTAATGATGGATCCGGAACCGACATCATTCTCACCGGTGATAATAAAGCATCCGTTTACGGATTCAGGAATAGTAACGGTAAGAAGTGGTAACGAATATAGAGCAGCCGATATCACAGCAGATGAAGCGGTGAGGAGCCAATGGAGAGAGCAAATGGCGTCGTTAATTGAGAATGCTGAGACGCCGAGGCACATCTATATGATGCTGACCAAATCCTATCGGTTTGCCTTTTTGAAGTATGCAATGCCATATTTTTCGCAAAAGGATTTTTCCGAATATCTGGCCAACGCATGGGTCATGTGCGAAAGCCCCAACAATGATCCTAACTTTACGCAAAAGCAGATGTTGGGCCTGTTCAAAAAAGCGGATCCCCAGGTGCTCATGGATGAGGACGAATACAAGCAGTTTCAGGCATTGGAGGATACGGCGGTTGGTTTGAGGAGAAGGACTGGATCGGCTGGCAGAAGCATATGGAAAACCTGATTTCCCGGCTGGATGAACTTATCGCCCAGCCGGAGCAGGAGATTGAGTTTATAAAGACGCAGACGATGAAGGAAAACGGAATAACCATGTGATAACAAGAACGGGAAGCCCTGCGGATCCTGCCGGGCTTCCCTGTGAATAGGAGGTGAGAACGCATGTTTGACTGGTTGGGAGACATCATTGGAGGCATCGGTGACGCCATAGGAAGCGTATTTTCTTTCCTGGGCGAGCAGATCTCCAATGTAATCTTCGACACCATTCTTCAATGGTTCTATACGATCATCTACAATGCCGTTGCGGATTTTTTCACCATGATGGGCAATATGGGGGCGGAGATCTTCGACCTGGAATGGGTGGACGCAACGGTACATTTGTTTACCTTGTTTGGCTGGGCACTGTTCGTAGCCGGCGTGGTGGTTGCCATATTCGATGTGGCGATAGAATACCAAAATGGACGAGCCAACATCAAGACGACCGCCATCAACATCCTCAAGGGGTTCTTCGCCTGTTCCCTGATCGGCGTCGTACCTGTGCAGCTGTATAAGTTCTGCATCAGCCTACAGAATACCCTGTCCGGGGATCTGACGCAGATATTGGCAGGCCAGCAAAGCGCCGGGCTTGCCGGGACCAGTACCAGCGTCCTGGAAGGCAGTTTCGCTGTGGCAACGCAGACGACATTTGGGCTACTGAACCTGTTGTGTATGATCGCATTCGCCTACTGTGTGATTAAGATCTTTTTTGCCAATATTAAAAGAGGCGGCATCCTGCTGATTCAGATAGCGGTAGGATCGCTGTATATGTTCTCGGTGCCCAGAGGCTTTACGGACGGGTTTAACCAGTGGTGCAAGCAGGTCATCGCCATATGCCTGACTGCTTTTATGCAGACCACGCTTTTATTCCTGGGACTGCTCACCTTCCCAGGCAATATGCTCCTGGGGCTTGGCATCATGCTGGCAGCTAACGAAGTCCCGCGGATTGCCCAACAGTTCGGGCTTGACTCTTCGGTACGAGTCAACATGATGAGCGTTGTCCACGCCACCACCACGGCGGTCAACCTGACCCGCAGCGTGGCAAGGGCGGCGAAGTAAATGCAGATCTTTTGTTAAATCCCGCATAGCTTGCTTGACATTATTTCGGCATACCGATATAATAAAGGCAGAGAGGGTGTGAGTGGAATGACGATTGAGAATCTGCTGAAAAAGCGAAACATGACCAAATACAGATTGGCCGTAGACGCAGGAATCCCTCACGCTACGCTCAATGATATATGCAGTGGCAAGACAAGGCTGGAAAAATGCTCTGCTGAAACGGTGTATAAGCTGGCGAAGGCGCTTGGCGTGTCCATGGAGCTTCTGACCGTCGAAGGGATCCGTCAGGCCGAAAAGGAACGCTCCTATGAGTATGGGCTGCCCGCCTATCTGCAGCACGACCTGGACGCATACAAAGAGGGACTCAAAAACAAATCCCCCCTGCTGGACTGCCTGTGGGGAGAGCTCTACGGCAGTATCAATATCGCAGAGATTAACGACGGGGCAATCACAAAAGAACATGCCGATTATCTGAGGGCGAAATACCTGTAAGGGAGTGATACAAGTGGCTGAAGGAATCGATTTTACAAGCTGCCGGCTCATACCCGGCAGAGCATACAACGGGGCGAACGGCAAGAAAATTGCCGTGGAATATAACGGCACGCTGTATATGCTGAAATTCCCGCCTTCCGGCAGGAATAAACCCACGGAGCTATCTTACACCAATAGCTGTTTCAGCGAGCATATCGCAAGCAGCATCTTCAATCTGCTCGGCGTAAGGGCGCACGAAACCATGCTGGGCACATTCAAGGTCGGCGGCAAGGATAAAATTATCTGCGCCTGCAAAGACTTTACGGCGGACGGAAAGCGATTCTTCGACTTCTGCTCCATCAAAAACACGATTCTGGAATCGGATTCAAATGGTATAGGGACAGAGCTTGAAGATATTCTCGATACCATCGGGAAGCAGCAATATGTATCGCCGGATGTGCTGGAAAAGCATTTTTGGGATATGTTCGTTGCAGACGCCCTGCTGGGAAACTTTGACCGGCACAATGGAAATTGGGGCTTCCTGTTCGATGAAGCTGCGGGGGAAGCAAGCCTTGCGCCGATTTACGACTGCGGAAGCTGTCTGCTGCCCCAGGCTGACGAGAGGGTCATGAACGAGGTACTCACGAACGAGGACGCTCTTCATGCAAGGATTTATCAGTATCCCACCTCCGCTATAAAGCAAAGCGACAGGAAAATCAACTACCGGGACTTCCTGATGGCGGCGGAATACGAGGGCTGCAACGAAGCGGTAAAGAGAATCGTCCCGCGAGTTGATATGGGCGCAGTAGATGCATTCATCGGAACGGCGCCTTATCTGTCCGACCTGCAAAGGGCATTCTATAAGCACTATATCCGTGCAAGATACGAACTGATCCTCGCCCCGGCGTTCGATTTGGTCACCGGTTTGGAGCAGGAGCCGGGACAGCCGACAATGGGACTGTAACAACAGAACATTTTATAATGAGGACGCTGAACATTCGGCGTCCTTTTTCTATGCAAGGAAGGGATACAGCATGAAAGAAAACAAGGAGCTGGAGCGCCATGATATTGCCATCGACCGTGAGATGGAGGTGGACTGCGACATTGGGCAGGAAATCACGGTATATATCGAGACCTGGTTCGATGTGGACAAAAAGTTCGGGACGCAGCTAAACGGTAACGACAGCGCATGGCTGAACCTGTACGGCAAATACAATCCCTATGAAGACACGCTCCGCATCGAATGCGAGATCGATGCGGATGACGGCCAGCCAAACCAATGGTTCGATTATGAGCCCACTGAGGGGGAGGCAAAGCTCATCAAGGAGATGATTGCCGAAACCATGCAAAGGGAATACAACCAGACGCCGCGGGAGTTTTGCGAAAGCGCCTTCGGCGGCGAGCCGGTCTACCTCTATGAAAACAGGGGCAGACTTTCCGCAGAACAGATCGTAGAGAAGCATAAGCGGCTGCGGGCGTACTGCGAGGGACACGGGTATGAGCCGGAAGGGAGCCTCAGCATCTCCGTACCCATGGGCCGGTGCGGGGTTGAACTGGAGAACATGACCGGTTACTGCAAAAGCCGCGGGATCACGAGGATCCTGGTGGACAGGCTGCAGGATATCGGAAAAACAGACGATGAAATCAGCAGGACGGCCGGAGCCCTCTGCGCCCACGGGTTTGAAGTAGAGGTCGCAGGCAGCGGCCAGGTCTTTTCGACTGCAAATGAAGACGCCCTGCCGGAGGAGCAAGAACGGCAGGGACTTACGATGGGAGGGATATAATTGATCACCTACATTTACCCGCAGAACCTGAAGGCCACGGCCAACCTGTGGCTGTGGGGGCTTCGGGACTTTACAATTTTATGTGTGTGCGCACTGCTTTCCGTGCTGTCGCTGACCCAGCTGGGATTTATGATACCGGCGGCAGCGACCCTGTGCTTTGGATTTTTAACCATCCGTCTGGACGAAACCACAGTGCTGGACTTTATCCGGTATGCGGTGCGTTACTTTATTTCCACCCAACAGAGCTTTGAATGGAGGTGAGCGGAATGGCGAAAACAAAGGAAAAACGGCAGAAGAAAAAAGGAAGATCCACGCAGGAGCTGATCGGAGTCAAGAGCTTTACGAAATACGGCCTGGAAACCCAGAAAGGCGAGCTGTTGTTTTATCTGGTGGGTCCCACCAATATCTCCGTGCTCTCCAGGGTGAATATCGAGATTAAGATCCGGCACCTGATGATGGTGCTGTCAGCCATCCCGGATATTGAGATCGCCTGTACGGATTCCTGTGAATGCTTTGACGATAACAAAAGTTATTTACAGGAGCGCATGGATGAGGAACAAAATCCGAAGGTGCGCAGGATTCTGAAAAAGGATATGGAGATGCTGGACCATGTACAGGCCGAGATGTCCACGGCCAGGCAGTTCCTGTTTATCCTGCGGTGTAAGGGCATGAAGCCGGAGCAGATCTTCCAGACCGCCAACCGCACCGAGAAGGTCATCTCCGAGCAGGGCTTTGAGGTGCGCCGGATGAAGAAGGCGGATATCAAGCGGTTCCTCGCCATCTACTTTGGCGCCAGCATGAACGGGGATCAGATGCCGGATGTGGATGGTGAACAGTTCTATGAGGTGGAAGATGACGAAGAGGAAAATTAGGTTTCTCCTTCTTGCCATTCTGCTGTCGGCGGTTTTCGTGGTGTCCGGCATCCAAATCTATGGTGAGCTGGCTGCCCGGCAGAAAGAGAAAAATGAGTTTGAGGAGCTGGCCGCATTGGTAGAGGCATCGCAGCCGGATTCGATGCCGTGGCCGGATATGGAGCCAGAGGATGGCGAAGAAGCAATGCCCGAGCCAGAAGCGACCGAACCAGCTGGGGCAGAAGAAGCTCTGCGGGATTTATCGGCACTGTTTGCAAGGAACGGCGATTGCATCGGCTGGCTGTCCATCCCGGATACGGCGGTGGACTATCCCGTCATGCATACGCCGGAAAACCCGCAGAAATACCTGCGGCGCAGTTTTTATGGGGAATACAGCGTAAGCGGCGTCCCATTCCTGGACAGCCGCTGCAGCCTCGGCGGTGATAACCTGATCATCTATGGCCACAACATGAAGAATGGGTCGATGTTTGCAGGGCTGCGGGGATATACCGACTCCGATTTTCGTGCGGAGCATGGGCAGGTCGAACTGCAGACCGCAGACGGCCTGACGGTGTACGAGGTGTTCGCCGTGGTCAAGACCAACAACGTGGATCCATGGTATGCCTTTACCACAGCTGAGAACGAGGAAGCCTATGGGGAGGCCGTCCGTGCGATGCTTGCACAGGCAGCCTATACCAGCGGTACCGTGCCGGAGTATGACCAGCAGCTCCTCACCCTCTCCACCTGCTACGGCAGCAGCAAAAGCGGCCGTTTGTTGGTGATTGCCGCAGCGCCGTAAAGGCAATTCTTCCATGGCGTCGGCATATCACATTGACAAAAGGGGTTAAAACGGGGTATAATATACTCCAATGAAGGGAGGCACCGCCATGGATCCGCAGGAACTGCTCGCAAAGATTTCCGAGCTCACGAAAGAAATAGAAAAGCTGCCAAGGGGATATATCTCCCAAAAGGCCATTAACGGTAAGGTGTATTATTATCACCAGTGGTCGGAAAACGGGCAGAAGAAAAGCAGGTATCTGAAGGACGACGAGCTTGCGGCCCTGTCTGTGGAAATATCCCGGCGAAAGGAGCTGCAGGCACAGCTGAAGCGGCTGCGCTCCAAACCGAAGAAAACGCAAAGCGAGGTGACGCAGATGCAATATGTATTTATGCACCAGAGGATCGCTGTGTGCGATATTGAGCTGGACGACGCCACCGGCTCAATCCGGAAGATCGGCGCCATCCATGCGCCGGAGCATCTGCCGGTAGGCGTCCCCATCCGGAACGGCATGGCCGACCGCAAGGCGCTCAACGATTGGTGGACAGACCGCTGCATCCCCGAAAGCCGTTCCGGTGTGCGGGAGGCAATGGAAACGCTGAACATCACAAGCACAAGGGCGCTGCTGGTGAAATGCTATGGGCTGAGCCTTTCCGACCAGTATTGGATCTGCCCGAAGGACGCAAACCTCTCCTGGGATGAGGTCAACTTCTTTACCAATCCCTTCTCCGATGATATTGGCGACGTCCTGTTCGGCGCCGACCGCAAAGGCGATGCGCTGGATCTCAGCTCCCCGGACAACACCTCGGACGGCAACCTGAAAAAGCGCTGGCGTATGATAGACGGCAAACGGTGTCTGGTTAAGGGCGGCTCCAACCCCTTTCGTCAACAGCCCTTTAACGAGGTGATCGCAACGGGTGTGATGGAGCGTCTCGGCATTCCCCATGTGCCGTACACGGTGGCGTGGAACAAAGGTGCGCCTTACTCCATCTGTGAGGATTTCGCGGACGAAAGCAGGGAGCTGGTCCCGGCATGGCGTATCATACAGATGCAGAAAAAGCCAAATAATATCTCGGTTTATCAGCACTTTGTAAACTGCTGCGAGGCAATCGGCGTAAGGGACGCTGTGCCGTTTCTCGACCGCATGATCGTGCTGGACTATCTCATTGCCAATGAGGACCGGCATCTGAACAACTTTGGCCTGCTGCGCAATTCGGAAACGCTGGAATGGCTGGGGTTCGCCCCGATTTATGACAGCGGCTCCTCCCTGGGCTATGACAAGGTCGCTTCCCAGATACGCTCGGAGCGAGAGGTCGGCTGCAAGCCCTTCAAGAACCATCATGCGGAGCAGATCAAGCTGGTGTCGGATTTTTCATGGATTGATTTTGGCCGGCTTTCGGATGTAAAGGATCTGATCATCGAAACGCTGACCGCTGACGGTGCGGAGGAATATATGGACGCCGGCCGGATCGAGGCGATTACGGAGAGCGTGGAGCGGCGCATCCGAAACCTGTCTGAGCTTGCCATGAAGCAGACAGCATATCCGACAGCCTCCACCGAGGACGATGTAGAAGAAGATATCGCCGAGGACTACACTCCGAAAATGACATTGTAAAACCAAATATCAAAGTACAGATCAGTCGTTTTGCAGACAGCGAAACGGCTGATATTTTTTTATCCCCTTCCGCTGTCTGCGAACACGGCGGAAGGAGGAAATGAATGTTCAAACGTAAACCCAAAGTGCTGACGCCCCAGGAGATGGAGGAAATCCGCACCAAGGACTTTTTTGACTGCATCCTGCCAGGGACGATCAAGTTCCTTTCCGACCATTACATCCTGGGCGATAACTACTGCTGTGTGTGGGTTATCCGGGAGTATCCGCCCTCCACCGAGGAGCAGGCCATCCTCTCCCAGCTGGCTGACCGCAGCGGTGTGACCCTGCGCATTTACCACCGGCTGGTAGAGGCCATGGAGCAGCGGAAAATTATCCAGAACGCCACCAGACGCAACCGGCTCAAAAGCGGCGGCAACGACGTCAACGAAACCATTGAGGCAGAGGGCAACCTGCAGGATGTGATCGAGCTGCTGGCCAACCTCAGAAAGAACAAGGAACCGCTGCTGCACACATCGGTCTTTATGGAACTGCGGGCCAGAAGCATGGATGCGCTCAAGGAGCTGCAGAGCGAGATCGCCATGGAGCTGACCCGGTCCAAGATATCGGTGGACCGGCTCACCCTGCGGCAGAAGGAGGGGTTCCTCTCTGTTCTGCCCGTGGGCGCCAATCAGTTTGGCGCGCAGTATGAGCGCGTGCTGCCGGCAAGTTCGGTGGCCAACATGTACCCCTTTAACTTCTCCGGTAAAACCGATCCCCAGGGCCTGTATATCGGCAGGGACAAGTACGGCACCAACATCCTGGTGGACTTTGACCGCCGGGCGGAGGACAAGACCACCAGCTGCATCCTGATCCTGGGCAACTCCGGTCAGGGAAAAAGTTACCTGATGAAACTGCTCTTAACCAACCTCCGGGAAGCCGGCAAGCGGTTAATCTGCCTGGACGCAGAGGCGGAGTATGAGGAACTGACCGAGAACCTCGGCGGCTGCTACATCGATTTCATGTCCGGCGAGTACACCATTAACTGTTTGGAACCCAAGGCGTGGACCGACGGCACGGATCTGGCAGACCCCACGGCGCCGGAAGCCTTCCGCCGGGTGACACGCCTGTCCCAGCATGTCGCCTTTCTTAAAGATTTTTTCCGGTCGTATAAGGACTTTACCGATGCGCAGATCGACACCATCGAGATTTTGCTTATGAAGCTGTATGCCCGGTTCGGCATCGATGATACCACCGACTACAGCCAGAAAAAGCCGGAGGATTTCCCGATCCTGTCCGACTTCTACAAGCTGTGCGAGGAAGAATTCATGACCTACGACAAGCAGCGCAAGTACCTCTATACCGAGGAACTGCTGCAGGAAGTGTGCTTAGGCATCCATTCCATGTGCGTAGGCGCAGAGAGCAAGTATTTTAACGGCCACACCAATATCACCGATGACGCTTTTTTGTGTTTCGGTGTAAAAGGACTTATGGACACGAACCGCCGTTTGAAAGACGCTATGCTCTTCAACATCCTCTCGTATATGAGCAACGAGTTGCTGGGCAAAGGAAATACCATGGCGTCCATCGATGAGCTGTATCTTTTCCTGACCAACATGACCGCCATCGAGTATATCCGAAATGCGGCCAAGCGTGCGCGTAAAAAAGAATCGGGGCTTCTGCTGGCCAGCCAGAACATCGAAGATTTCCTGATCCCCTCCATCAAGGAGTTTACCAAACCGCTGTTTTCCATCCCGACCCACCAGTTCTTATTTAACGCCGGGCAGATCAACCCGAAGGAGTACATGGACGCCCTCCAGGTAGAGCCTTCCGAGTTCGAGCTGATCAAATACCCGGAACGAGGCACCTGCCTGTACCGCTGCGGCAACGAACGGTATCTTCTGCAGGTCATTGCGCCCGATTACAAGTCCGCCATGTTCGGTAAGGCGGGAGGCCGGTAATGGCGGCAGATTGCCGCCGGTGGGAGATGTGTGCAGATATAGCGAGCCGTAGGCGCCATGCCTGCGGCTTTGTCTTTGGCAGAAAGGGGGGAGCGATATGTGGGCAACCGTGGGCGCGGCGCTGAAGAAAATCGCAGTGGCACTGCTGGGCAACCCCAAGGTATTAAAGACGATAGGCGGGATTGTGCTGGGCCTTATTATCATCATCGTGATGCCGGTGGTGGCCATTGTCTCCATCTTTAACGGCGATATAGAGATCGACACCAATGAGCTGCAGCGGATGGTGGTGGAGAACCTTTCCGCAGAGGAGCAGGCAAAGCTCCAGTTCGTGGAGGATACCATGTACGCCATTGAGAGGGAAATGAAGGCGTCGGGATTCTCGGATCCACGGGTTACGGAGGCGCAGGTGCTGTTCACCCTTTCCCTGTACGACTACGCCCAGGAAGCGGACTTCGTATCGAAGCTGGTGGGGTGCTTTGCCAGCGAGCAGACGGACGAACAGCTCATCGCCGCCGTCAACGCCGCCTTCGGCACGGCGATCTCTGCGGAGGAGTTCTCCCAGGTCATGGGCGCCATCCGGTCGGTGTATATCGACACTTCCGGGTATATCGACCCCTGTACGAAAAACAACCTGGATCTGGTGGAGTGGGCCAAACAGGCCAAGCTCCGGGGCTGGGGATATGTGTGGGGCACCTATGGGGAAGTGCTGACCAGGAGCTACTATAACGCCAAGGCGGAACAGTACCCGGACGAGGTGGGCGGTTATGCGGATTTTATCGAGAGCAACTGGCTCGGTGGCCGCACCTCCGACTGCAACGGGCTCATTAAGGGATATGGCTGGCTTAACCCGGATACCCATGAGATCGAGTATGGAACCAATGGGATGCCGGACATCGGCGCCGATACCATGTACGCCAATGCTACAGAGAAGGGCACGATAGACACCATCCCGGAGATCCCCGGACTGGCGGTGTGGCACGAAGGCCATATCGGCATTTATATCGGGGGCGGCAAGGTCATCGAGGCCATGGGCACCAAGTACGGTGTGGTGGAAACGGAGCTTGCCGGCCGGGGCTGGACACACTGGCTCAAGGTGCCGTATATCACCTATCTGGATACGGAAATGTCCTCGTCGGCCAACGAAAAGCACATCTGGGATACTCTGTATGCCAAGATTGGCAATCCTTACGGCGTCGCCGGGCTCATGGGAAATCTCTATGCGGAGAGCGCCCTGCGGCCGGACAACCTGCAGGGGAGCTTTGAAGACGCCCTCGGCCATTCGGACGCCTCCTATACCCAAGCGGTGGACAGCGGGGCGTACACGGGATTCGCAACGGACAGTGCCGGCTACGGCCTGGCGCAGTGGACCGCATCGGACCGGAAAGAGAGTCTTCTCGCCTATGCAAAAGAGCAGGGCAAATCGATTGGCGACCTGGATATGCAGCTTGATTTTCTGTACCATGAGCTGGAAACGAAATTTCCGGACGTACTCGCCCAGCTGAAAAATGCGACATCCGTCCGGGCGGCGTCGGATTCTGTGCTGCTGCACTTTGAGATGCCGAAGGATCAGAGCGCCTCCGTCCAGGCAGAACGCGCACTCTTTGGCAGCACCTATTACGAGCGGTACCGGTAAGCGAAGCTGCTCGCAGGTGCGAAGGCAAAGCAGCAGGAAGGAAAATATGTCCAATTTGATAACAAACCGAAAAAGCCTGGACTTATGGGAAAGGGTGTGGCATTGTTTGCTTGCGAAAAATATCCCAAAGGAGGGGTCAAGATGTTAGATGAACAAGCAAAGGAGAATGTGAGAAAGGACATTCAGACGATCCTGAAGACAGCCATCGTTGTGGATAGCACTCTGGACGAGTACGGGTCGGAGCTGTGTGAGCGGCTGGAGCGGACCGCCGAGGCGCTCCAGAAGACTTTCGAGATGGAGGACAGCCTCATGGAAGACTTCCGAAAGGCGCTGGAGACGGCCAGGGAACAAAATTCCGGGGAACCGGAGGACTTCTGCTATATGGACGCAGAGCAGGCCAGGGAGATGATCTTCGCTATGTGCGACCGGCTGGACGATCCCAAAGAGGTCATGCAGCATGTGCGCACGGCCTGCGAGATGTTAGAGGTGTGGGAGCCGGAAAGAAATCGGGCGGCGAACTAAAAAATGCGGGGAGAGGGCGATGCCAAAGGGCGTCGCCCTTTCCTTATATACAAGGAGAGATCAGAGATGAGAACACATGAGTTTATACGGGCGATGAAGAACAGGCTGGGCTGTCAGGAGGCCGAAGCGATCCAGGACTGGCTGGAGTTTGCCGGGGATATTGCAGACGGGACGGAAACGGATTACGAAAGAGAGCTGGACGATATCATGCGGGCGCTGTCCTATGTCCGAAACAACTTCAGCCCGGACGTCCTGCAAAAAAGCGTCCGCTTCCCTACCCTGGCCAACGAGATCATCTACGGCGCCGCCCTGTTTGCCTCCGGCATGGAGGAAAAGCAGGTGGCCGGGGCTGCCAGGGACGGCCGGCTGGAAGATGGATATGTCCCTGCCACAGATGATGAAACAGGGACGCTGTCTCTGGTACGGGTTGAGGATCCAGAAGAGCAGGTTTTCCTGGCTGTGAACGAGCCAGAAACCATGGTGCGGCGCGCACTGGAACGGGCGGAGGGGTTCTGGCTCAGAGTATGCAGAACGCCTTTGAGAACACCACCGCCATTGGCACCCTGTTCTGCTGTGATCCCATAGACTTTACGGTATCGGAAGTCCGATGCCGGGTATTGGAAGAGCAGGCGGAGGAAGAAAGCGACGAGCCGGAGGAGTCAGAATGCGAGGAGAAGACAGACCTCTCTCCGAGGCTGTAGGAGGTGAAGAAAAATGAGATACCGGGGATTTGAGATCACCTCATGCTATGACACAGGGATCGAACGGTACAACCAGCAGACAGGCGAGGATGAGATCTGCAGCGGATACTTCTGCGAAATTTATCCCGCAGGAGATGACCAGTATGCAAATCAGCTGGATGCCTTCTGTCTGGCGGAAGGGCATGAGATTGCCGATACCACGCAGGGTTCGCTGGAAAACGGCATCATCCGATATGTGGACGGCCACTATGGTTACCTGCAGGAAGAAAAAGAAGAGGTGCGCCAGAAGCGCACCGAGGAGCTGGCGGGCCGGCTGATCGGCTATCTGGGCGAGACGCAGGAAGGCGCAGCGCTGTACCGTATTCTGTCAAGGGACATTGGCATGACGGACAATGAGATCCGGGGGATGGGTTATGGCGCCCTTGCACCGTACTTTGACCGGGAGGAGTACGCCAAAACCATTGCGGAGTGGATGATGGATGACGGCACGGAGAGTACCCTGAGCGGAAGCTGGGCAGTGCCCTTCGGAAACCTTCAAAAGCGCTTCGGGGTGGATTTGAAAACGGATACCGACCTGCGGGACAGGGTCAGCCGGGTGCTGTACGACCAGTCCGACATCGTTGCGGATTTTTGTATGGAGGAGGATCGGGTGCGGCTGGATTTTTTCTATAGCCGCTGCCCGCATGTGTATGAGCATGGGGCCGAGACTGCAGAGCCCGCCATGGACCAGAGTATGTAAGGAGGGAGAACGAAAATGAGGATTCAAGCAGAAAACAGGGCCTATCGCATCGGCGAGGTGATGGCGTTAAGCGATACTGCCTACTATGCCTACCGCCGTGAGCTGCAAAACCGTCCCCCGGCAGAAGGGAACCGAAGGGAGCCGGAGGGAGGCCGCACCTTCCTGCTGGCCATGGGCGAGGACGGTGAGGATGGCGTGGTCGTTGACCTGACAGGCGGGCGGTACGAAGGGTTGCCCGCTTTTGTCCCCGACGCCAGGAAACAGCTGGATGCCCATATCGCAAGCATTGCGGAATACTGTGTCCGGGAAGGGGTCGAGAACACGGAGAACGGCGAGTGGTCCATCACCTATGAAGAACTCTACTTCCAGTTTGACGGCACAACCCTGACCAGCCGCAACGGTATGGGGCGGCTCCTGCAGGAAAAGCTACGGCAGAGAGAAGAAGTCAATGCCCTGATCATGACCGAGGACTGCATTGAGATGAGCTATCATCTGGAATACTGCCCAAACTGCCAGCGGGGCGGGCTGGCCGGCGCCATGAACCTGCTCTCGCTCATGGGCTGCAACCTTTACGACCTGCATTTGGAATGCGGGCAGGACAGCGAAGAGCCGTACCTGTCCCCGCCTCTTGACAGGCTGACGGCAGACACCTTAACCGAGTACGGAAAAAGAGACTGGGCGGATGTGATGAAAGCAAAGGTAACCGGTATCTCCGGCAAGCACGGGCGTATGACGGTGAGCCTTACAGGCTGCAGTGCAGAGTGGCTGCGGGATTTCTGCGGGCTGCTGCTGGGAGATACCAACCAAGGGTATTATGAGCAGTGCGTTGCCATGCCGGACATGGCCTATGGGAAAGCCGGTGAACAGCCATCCGATCTGCGGGACAGCCGGGTCAGTGACCTGATCGCCACATATGAAGAGCTATTCCATGTGCAGCGAGACGAGAGGATCACCCATTACTTTGGGGACTACGGCAGCCACTTTTTCAACATGGGCGTCACGGATCAGGAGATCCAGCCAGTGTATGAAAAAGCATTGGCCGTCATGGAGATGGACGACGCCGGTTTTCGCAGCACGAAAGAGTTTTTGCACCGGGGCGAGATCATTGGACGGATGCGGGACTGCCTGCTGGCAAAGGAGCTGCACCCCGGTGAGGAAGTCCTGTTCGTAGGCACCGAACCCTACGGCGGCCCCGGCGACTTTGAACTGCGAGGCGGGCACATCCGGTTTGTAGACCCGGAGCGTAAGACCTGCACGGTCAGGGGCAGCTTTTTTGACATGAAGGATGTGCCGCTGCGCTATGTGCTGGGGCGGTACAATGCTGAGATTACGGAAACCCATTATGGCAGGCCGCATGTGGAGGTGCTGTTCGGAGAGTACCCGGCCCTGGCGCAGCAGTATCTGCATGAGGCGGAGGAACGATGGGAGCAGTATGAAACAGACGCTGCAGCCGCTCCTACGCAGACGATGTGAAAGGATGGGATACGATTATGGGTACCCACTGTTATATTGCAGAAGAAAAAGACAATGATATGTACCGCTCGATCTATTGTCATCTTGACGGTTATCCAGAAGAAGTTGGGAAATTGCTGGTAAAGTATTATGACACCACGGAAAAACTTCGCGAGCTGCTGGCTCTGGGCGATGTCTACTGCCTGCAAAAAAAGCTGAACCCGGATCCCTCTGCTTTGCATTGCTTTGGAAACTATCAGAAGGATGTAACGGTAGCGTTTGGAAGGGACAGAGAGGAAAACGGCTTTGAGGCTAAAGACAGAACGCTTGACGAGATGCTGGACAGCAGTGAAGACCCGGAGTTCGTGTACATCTTTACCGCAGAACAGGAATGGGAGTTTTGCCATCTCTATGATTATGATGTGTCCTTCCGAAAAGTCCGGGATGTACTCAGCAAGGAAAGTCCCGGCGAAGAAGATGCGGAGCCGGAGAAAGGACAAAAGGACGCTCCGAACTTGCACATATAGAAAGAAGGGAGAAGGGCATGAGCACCAGAAGTATGATTGCAAAACAGATTGCGGAGGATGAGTACCTTGCGGTCTACTGTCACCAGGATGGATACCTCAGCCACAACGGTGCGCTCCTGCTGGACTGCTACAACACGCCGGAAAAAGTAGACGCGCTGCTGGCGCTTGGGGAACTGTCCCATCTGGGAAAAGATATGGAGGCAGCCCCGCACGAAATCGCTGACCTTAAAGGAATGGAAGGCGTCACCGTGGCCTACTGCCGGGATAGGGGCGAAGCCTATAGAAAGCCGGAATCCTATACCCTGGAAGAGCTTTGCAGCGAGACGCCGTCGGTGTATCAGTATGTGTTCACGCTGGAGCATGCGTGGAAGTACCATTACGGAAGCAAGGGCACAGCGCTGTCCGATGTACAGAAAGACCTGGACGCACAGTATGCGTACTACGGCCTGGAACGGCCGGAGAGTTACTATGGGCGGCTGAACGAGGGGATTGCCCGGGAGATGACAGAGGGGCAGGCCGAAAGCCAGGGACCCGCCCTTACTATGTGAGAGAAGGAGAGCAGAATGAAGAAAACCAATATCACCATTGCGTATGCGGAGGAAAAGCTGGCGGCCCTGAACCTGTACCTGAGTCAGAAAACGCTGACCGTAGAGGAAGAGCTGGGCAAGGCCCTCGACGCACTCTATACCAAGAACGTTCCCGCTGGCGTCCGGGAGTTTATTGAGCTGCGGGCCGGGCTCACGCCGGCGTCTGCCAGCACACCGAAAGCCAAGAAGCCAAAGCCCTCTGCCCCTTCTGCTGTGGGCGAGGTTCCCGCAGCCCAGGAGGTGAGCAGCCATGAACAGCATTGAGATCTCCCTGTGGGTCAGTGAATATCGCTTTAAAGCACTGGAGGATACGCTGAGAAAGCAGGGGGCGGGGACGATTGAGGAAAAGCTGAGGGAAACCTTCGATACGCTCTATCAGGAACATGTTCCGGATGAACAACGGGCGCAGATCGAAGCACGGATTGAACAGGAGGATGCGGCGGAACAGGCAAAGCTGGAAGCAAACCGTCGCTTCGCCGTCTATCACATCCGGGAAGATGATGAGGACTTCCTCTTTACCAACGACTATTACCAGACGCCGATGCAGGCGGCTCATCGATACCGGCTGTATGATCGGGGCGAGCTGTCTTCCAGACCGGAATCCTTTGCCGGCGCCTTCCCGGAGAGCAGGACCATGCGTCTGGAAGAGTTCCAGGCGGCGGCTGCGGATATCCGCTCCGATCCCAGGATCACGGCGCTGCTGGAGTTCAATCTGGATGAAGGATGGGTCAGCGTATGCGGCAGGGATAATGCCTGGCAGACCTATGGGCTGCAGGACTTCTCGGTCGCCGCCTACAAGGCGTACCGTTCGGCTTACCGCGGCGAAGACAGCCGCAGGGAAATCTTCCATGCCCACCTCTGCGGTCGGGAGCTGGACGGAGAAGGGATCGGGCAGGACAGCGGTCCAATGATGGGAATGTGAGCAGGCGAAAATTAAATTTGGAATGGAGGAATATATGCGAATGTCGAAAGCAGAATGACAAGAGAAAGGGGTTCGCAATTGACGGAAGAACTGTGTGCGTGATATAATAAAAAATTATAAAGGCACCTGGACAGAAAGAAGGTAAGACTATGGTTCCAAAATTCTCGCTCACTCGGGATGAAAATATATTTGTGGCCAAACGGAATCTGATTGATTATATTTGGAAGAGCGCAAAACTGGAAGGCTTGGGCGTAACCTACCCGGATACGGAGGCAATCTTTAACGGGATGTATGCACCAAATGTTAAGGTGAGCGATATCATAGCGGTAAATAACCTGAAGCATGCATGGCAATTCCTGTTAGATAACCTGGATGTTCCAGCAGACTATCCATACATCTGCCAGCTGAATCGAATTGTTGGCGGCGATAACCTGATCATAAACGCCGGATTTATTCGCAAGGTTCCGGTGTCCATTGGAGGAACATCGTGGAAACCGGATATCCCAATTGAATCGCAGATCAAAGAGGAAGTGGCCAATGTACTTTCTGTGGAGGAACCCACAGATAGGGCTATCACACTTATGTTGTATCTGATGCGCAAGCAGATGTTCCTTGATGGGAACAAGAGGACTGCAATGCTGGCTGGGAATCAGATCATGATCGCAAATGGTTGCGGTGTGCTCTCGGTCCCAATTGAAATCCAGCCGGAGTTTACAAAAATGCTTGTGGAGTATTATGAAACTGGTGAGATGGATTCGCTGAAAGATTTTGTTTATGAAAACTGTATTGACGGGATTGACTTCCGGCAGAATGAGGCGTTGTGTGATGGACAGGAACAGGATCCATCGGATGGTGGTGACTTTCCTACGATGACGATGTGATGATAAGAAACATGAGGTGAAGATGGTCTGCTATGTCGGTAAACGATCATGGGGATTGATGCTCGAAACTTTTAACGCTATGCAGACGCCGGAATAGGAAGACGATAAACCGATATGAACCATGTGACTCAGAATATTGCTTAACCGCAGGGGATCCTGCGGTTTTTCTTTTGTACTCAGGAAGCAAAGAAGATGCAAGAGACGGTGCTGTGGTCTGATGATGGAAATGTGAGCAGTCCAATTTAGTCTGGAGAAAATGAAAGCCACAGAGCGGTACAGGGGTCAATAGGGGAAGAAACAGAGGGATTATGCGCCCATGGACGAGCGACAGGACTGCGCGCAGATCTGGGTCGAATTGCAAGCAGGTGAAAGAGTCGGGGTTGCTTAAGCACCCCGACTCTGCTCACAGCAGCCAGCAATGCCGGCTGCAAAGGCGCTTTGACGCTTTATGAAGTCCACATATCTGTGGGTCGGTTACAGAGCCTGTGGGTCGGTAACCGGGGTTGCGGTTCGCCTTTGTCCCCGTGTTTACGGCGAAATGGTGTGGGTTGCATCAGGGGTTACGGTAGAAAAAGAAAGGAGTGAGCCGGATATGGCAAAAGCGGAGCAGACAAGAGAGACTAAGCGCAAATTTGCGCTGTGGATTAGGGAGTCCTCGCTGGATATGGCGAAGCAGTTATATAAGGAAGATAACTGCGCCTCCCAGAGTGAGTTCATCGAGAAGGCCATCCTGTTCTATGCCGGGTATCTGCTTTCGGGAAAGAGCAACAGGTACCTGCCCAACATCATCACCTCAACGCTCAAGGGCATCGTGGACGAAAGTGATAACCGCATGAGCCGCATGCTGTTCAAGCTGGCGGTGGAGCTTGCCATCACCATGAACCTCATCGCAGCGGCGCAGGATATCGATAGGGTGACGCTGGAGCGTCTGCGGGGGGAATGCGTCAAAGAAGTCAAACGCATCAACGGTGCGTTTTCCTTTGACGACGCCGTGGACTGGCAGAAGGGATAGAAGATGGAGAAGGAACAACTGTATGAATACGCTGGGCGCCTGCGGCGAGAGCTTCATGCGCTGGTGGATCAGCACATGGATGATTTTGTAAAAAGGATAGGGGATGGAAATCTTTCTTCCAAAACGGTAATGGCCTGCTCCCTGGCGGGACCGGATTATTTTTTTAAAGGGAAGAAACCTGTGTCGGTCGTGCTGCCAGGAGGAGAAGAACGGCCATGCAAAACGTGGCGGGAGGCTGTCTCCATGATCCTGAAGGACTGTAATGCCGATGCGAAAATGCACGGAAGGCTTCTCGCCATCAGCGGAAAGGTTGCGGGACGGGAACGGGTCATCCTCGGCAGGACGGACAGGGGCATGGACAAACCGCTGAAGATTGACGACGGCATCTATTTTGAATCCTACTTTGATACGCAATACCTGCTTAAGGTAATGAAGGAACGGGTGCTGGATGCGGTCGGCTACGACTACAGCGGCATCCTTCTTTATGTTCGGGATCCTGCGCTGGAGAAAAAATTGCAGCAGGAAGCTGATTCATTAGAAGAGGATATGGAGACAGGACCGGAAGAGGAAACCGAAGGTCTCTCTATGGGTATGCTGTGAGGTGACGGGCGATGGCAAAGCTCATTACCAAGTTCAAATACATCAAGCTCGGAAACGGTGCGGGCAGCTACCTGAAATACATTGCGACCAGGGAGGGTGTGGAGAAGATCGATGATTCTAAAAAGCTGCTGCCGACCACGGCAAAGCAGAAGATCCTGATCGCAAAGCTCCTCCGGGATTTCCCAGACAGCCGGGAGATGCTGGAGTATGAAGATTACCGTGCCGAGAAAACCATTGGCGCCGCATCGGAGTTTATCACCCGTGCCATTGAGGATAACGCCCATTCGATGATGACCAGCAAAACCTATGCCGACTACATCGCCACCCGCCCGCGGGCGGAGCGCTTCGGTTCCCACGGCCTTTTTACCGATGACGGCGTCGAGATTAAGCTGACGGAGGTGTCCGAGGAGCTGAACCGGCATGAGGGGAATGTATGGACGGCCATCGTGTCCCTGCGCCGTGAGGATGCGGAGCGGCTGGGATTTAACCGGGGCGCACGGTGGCGGGACATGCTGCGGACCCAGACCCAGGCGCTCTCGGAGAACCTGAAGATCCCCATGGAGAATCTGCGATGGTATGCCGCCTTCCATAATGAGAGCCATCATCCCCATGTGCATCTTATTGCCTATTCGCTTTTGGAGAACGAAGGCTATCTCACAAAGAAGGGGGTGGAAAATCTGCGGTCCTCTTTCGCAAGGGATATCTTTGCACAAGACCTGCTCAGCGTTTATGAGCAGCAGACCGAGCACAGGGATGCGCTGAGAGCGGAGGGTAAAAAGTTGGCAGAGGAGATCGCTGCCGGGATCCATGCTGGAAGCTATGACAATCCTGTGCTGGAAAATAAACTGACGGAGCTGGCCGGGCGGCTGGCCAGAACCGGCGGAAAGAAGGTGTACGGATACCTCAAGGCCGATGTGAAGGATCTCATCGACAACATCGTGGATGAGCTGGCGAAGGATGAGCGGATCGCTTCCCTCTATTCCCTGTGGTATGAGAAACGGGAAGAAGTGCTTAAGACCTATACCATGGACATGCCGGCGAGGCTCCCGTTGTCCAGGAACCCGGAATTCAAGCCCATACGCAATGCAGTTATCCAGGCGGCAATGGAGATCATGGCAGACCGGGTTATGGAGGACGGGGCGGCGGATGAAGGGGCGGAGCTGTCGGGACCGGAAGCGTTCGCCGAGCCGGAACGCAGCGAGTCCGAACCTGTAGAGGCGGACATACCGTTTCCAACAGGCGGTGGGAGCAGGAGGAAAAAGACCTGGTGGACGGATAAATACAAGACGGCGAGAAGCTATCTGTACGGCACAAAGGATGTACCGCCTAATTTTAAGAAGGCCTTTGAGGGAATGCAGGAAGAGGCGGCGTCCGGAAACGGGCTTGCCATGTATGATCTGGGCAGGATGCACCTGTCAGGTCTGGGCTGCGAGAAAGACGAAGACGCTGCACAGGAATGGTTTGCAAAAGCGTATCAGGCATTTCTGGCAGAGGAGGGCAGAGCCAAAAAGCCGGGATATATGCAGTACCGCATCGGCAAGCTGTTCTCCTTTGGATACGGCGTGGAACAGGACTATCTACAGGCGGCAGCGTGGTACGAAAAGGCTGTCGCCAATGAAAATCCCTTTGCGGCATATGCGCTTGCGAGCCTCTACCGCAGGGGCCAGGGGGTGGAACAGGACAACGCGGAAGCCTTTCGACTGTACACCATGGCGGCCTCTGATGAGAACAGCCCCAATGCCTATGCAGCATACGAGCTGGGCCGGATGTATAAAGACGGCGTCGGTACGACTGCCGACAAAGCTGCCTCTGAATCCTGGTACCGAAAGGCATACCTGGGCTTTCTCTCCATCGAGCGCCAGATGGCAGATGATAAGCTCTACTACCGGCTGGGGCAGATGAACCTTACCGGAACCGGCACCGAGAAGGATCTGGATCTGGCGCGGGAGTATTTTGAGAAGGCTGCTGCGCTGGACAATGCAGACGCACTCTATGGGCTAGGAAAGCTCTACCTGGATCCACGGTTTGCAGGATGCAGCGCACCCAGAGCGGTGGACTATCTATTTGCCGCTGCGCAGAAAGGGCATGACTACGGACAATATGCGCTGGGGCGGCTGTTTCTTGCGGGTGAGGTGGTTCCGAAGAACCCGGCCTATGCCCTGATATGGTTGGAAAAAGCGGTAAAGCAGGAAAATCCGGCGGCGGAATACCTGTTGGGGAAAGCCCTGCTGCTTGGTGAAGATGCGCCGCAGGATCTGGCGCGGGGAGAAGCGCTGCTGAACAGGGCGATAGAAAACGGACATGAGTACGCCGCCTACGTACTGGGCAAAGCCTATCTGGAGGGCAGTGCAGTGGCGCAGGATATCCCCAAGGCTATCGGATACCTGACCATGGCGGCGGAAAAAGGCGCTGCACCTGCGGAATATGCCTTGGGCAAGCTGTTCTATCAGGGCGAAGCAGTTCCGAAGGATGTGGGGAAGGCGCTCTATCATCTGGAGAGCGCCGCAGAAAAGGACCACCCCTATGCCGCATACCTGGCGGGGAAGATCCGGCTGTCCGAGGAGGGCTATCTGGATGTGGAAAAGGCGGTCCGGCTCTTCGAGGCCGCAGCCGCCCTGGGCAACGACTTCGCGGAATACCAGCTGGGAAAGCTCTACCTTTACGGTAAAGATGTGTCCCAGAATATGGAGGCAGCCGTCCGCTGGCTGACGGCCTCGGCAGAACACGGGAACCAGTACGCCGCCCAGCTTCTCCACAGCGTTCGAAACAACAAGAACCTGTCAGTAGCTATGGCGTCCCTGCGTCTCTTGCACCATATCAGCCGGATGATTCAGAACCGTCTGGAGGACGAGCGCCGGGGTAAGGGCGGAACGATCATTGAGCGGAAACTTCGCCGTCAGATTGAGGAGAAGAAACAGGCGCTGGGGATCCGGCTGTAAATAGGTGTGAAAAGGTAAAACGAAAAGGAGAGCTGCATAGTGGCAACTAAATATGTTCATTTTACAGAGGATCAGAAGGAGCGCGCAAGGCTGACCGACCTTGCGGATCTGCTGTGCAGGCAGGGGCATACCCTGAAACGGTCGGGTTCGGAGTACGAATGGAAGAACGGCGGTGCAAAGATTACCATCCGGGGGAACCTGTGGTATCACCAGTATGAGCAGACAGGCGGAGATGCCATTGACTTTGTGCGGCGGTTTTATGGAATGGATTATCCAGAGGCGCTGGAATATCTCCTGGGTAACAATTGCGGTACGCTGAGGGTAGCTCCGCCCATAGAGAAGGGACCCCGCAAGCCCTTTGTGCTGCCGCAGGAAAATGAGAACATGCGCCGAGTTTATGCCTATCTTTTGCGGCGCAGAGGCATTGACCATGACGTCCTCAACACCTTTGTCTACAAAGGTATGATCTACGAATCCGCCGATTATCACAACGCTGTGTTCGTCGGCTTCGACCCGGAGGGAAAACCGCGCCATGTCCACAAGCGGAGCACCGGATCCGAGAGCAGCTTCAAGGGAAACCAGGACGGCAGTACGCCGGAGTACAGCTTCCACTGGAGGGGAACCGACAACCAGCTGTATCTGTTCGAGGCGCCCATCGATATGCTCTCCTTTATCTCCCTGCACAAGGAGGGGTGGCGGCAGCACAGCTATGCCGCATCCTGCGGCGTGTCCGATCTGGTGATGAGGCAGATGCTGAAGGATAACCCGCAAATCGATACGGTTTTTCTTTGCAGGGACAACGATGAACGAGGGCAGACGGCCAACCAGCGGACGGCGGAAGCACTCTTTGAGAAGGGAATCCAGCATAAGATCCTCATCCCGATCCGAAAGGACTGGAATGAGGATTTAATTGATCAAGCAGAAGAAACGGAGGGAGAAGTATGTGTGCAACCACAGCTCTGAGGAACAAGATGAAAATTTGACGGGAAAGGAGTGATAGAATAAGATCCGAAAGCATGTTGCCTTATGACAGGCAATATTACCTTACTGATTATTGTGGGCGTGGTCATGTTCGCCGTGCTCGGCGGCGTGACGCTGATCGCACACATCTACAGCCTGAATGGGATTAAGAGCCGGACGGTCGGTGACGGCCAGCACGGCACGGCCAGATGGGCCAACCGCTCTGAGATTCGCAAGACCTACAAACATGTCCCATTTACCCCGGAGCAGTGGCGTGAACAGGCAAAGGAAAGCAAACCACCCGTAACGCCGGATGGCCAGCCGCTTCCCCAGGGCATTGTAGTGGGCTGCACCGGGAATACCACCGCTATGGTGGATACCGGCGACGTCCATGCCCTAATGATCGGCGCCGCCGGCGTTGGTAAAACGGCATATTGGCTGTACCCCTGTATTGAGTACGCCTGTGCGTCCGGAATGTCGTTTTTGTCAACCGACACCAAAGGCGATATCATGCGCAACTACGGCCAGATCGCCAAGGACTATGGATATCATATTTCGGTAATCGACCTTAGGAACCCGACCCGGAGCAACGGCAATAACCTCCTGCATCTGGTCAATAAATATATGGACCTGTACCAGGCGCACCCGGACCAGTTGGTATATAAGGCCCGATGCGAAAAATACGCCAAGATCATCTCTAAGACCATCATCCTCTCCGGCATGGACGCCGCTTCCTTCGGGCAGAACGCCTATTTTTATGATGCGGCCGAGGGGCTGCTGACGGCGACGATTTTGCTGGTAGCCGAGTTCTGTGAGCCGAAGAAGCGGCACATCGTATCGGTATTCAAGATCATTCAGGAGCTGTTGGCGCCATCCGGCAAGAAGGGAAAGAACCAGTTCCAGCAGCTCATGGAGCTGCTTCCCAACGACCATAAGGCCAAGTGGTTCGCCGGGGCTGCACTCAACACGGCAGAGCAGTCCATGGCGAGCGTGATGAGTACGGCGCTGTCCCGGCTCAACGCTTTCCTGGATTCGGAGCTGGAGCAGATTCTCTGCTTTGATACCGAGATCGACGCTGAGAAGTTTTGTAAGGAGAAATCGGCTCTCTTTATCATCATGCCGGAGGAGAACCCCGCAACCTTCTTTATGATCTCCCTCATCATCCAACAGCTCTACCGTGAGATCCTGGCAGTGGCCGACGAAAACGGCGGGAAGCTCAAAAACCGCTGCGTGTTCTTTTGCGACGAGTTCGGCACTCTACCGAAGATTGAATCCGCCGAGATGATGTTCTCGGCATCCCGTTCCAGGCGTTTGCAGATCGTGCCGATCATCCAGTCCTTTTCCCAGCTAGAAAAGAACTACGGCAAGGAGGGGGCGGAGATCATCATCGACAACACCCAGCTCACCATCTTCGGCGGGTTTGCTCCCCAAAGTACTTCTGCGGAAACCCTTTCCAAAGCCCTGGGCAGCTGTACCGTTATGTCCGGCTCGGTGTCAAGGAGCAAGAACGATCCGTCGGAATCTTTGCAGATGATCGAGCGGCCGCTGATGACGCCGGATGAATTGAAGAGTATGCCCAAGGGGCAGTTCGTGGTCATGAAAACCGGCTTCTATCCCATGAAGGTCAAGCTGAAGCTGTTCTTCAAATGGGGGATCCGGTTTGACGAGGAGCATCCCTACAGTGTGCCCGATCAGGGCAACCGCAGGGTGGAGTATGCGGAGAAAAAAGAGATCATGGACAAAATCGTGGAGAAGTACCGCCCGGATCTCCTGCACCCGCCCATGCCGTCCGATGATGATGGCGGGGCCTACGGCGGCCAGCGCCAGGTGATGGCTGATCCAGAGGCTCAAGGCGGTGGTCGTGCGCCCGGACGCGAAAGAGCCAGGGACGGGGGCGTCTCTGTGCAGACGAGTCCCAGAAACCGAAGAATGCCGGAGCCGCCCGTTACCGGGAAGACTGCGGAGGTGAAAAGCGATGGGCAGGCTTGATCATCTCTACAAGGCGGAGCTGCCCCACCGGGCCAAGCTGGTATATATCTACCTTTACGACCGGCAGGATAAAGAGAAAAAGGCTTGGCCAGGAATCAAGACCATTGCTTCGGATTTATCCCTTTCACGCAGTACGGTGAAGCGGGCAATCAAAGACCTTGAAAATGCAGGTATGATCCGGAAAGAGGCCCATTACCGGGAAAACGGGAGCGCTACCTCCAACCGGTATTATCTGCTTTTGTGCCCGCAAAAGGAATCGTCTGGCTGACCGCCTCCCACGATCTATACAAGAAGGCTCTCCCCTGCGCATTTTAATCGCATAAGGAGAGCCTTTTCCTATATATAAGCGTACAGACTTTCCGGCGGTCTGCGCTCTTGAAAAATTTGTTATCCACTTCCAAGGGGGAAGTCTGCCCTTTCGGTGGACCGAGGGGAGGTCCATAGTGAGCCCCCTTGAACTTCCCGCCTTAAGAAATGTTACAGCAGAAAGAAAAAGATAGGATCTAGCGCTCCCCTTTTTATGCGATATGGAGGAGGAAACAAAATGCGTCCATACGTTCGATTGAGAGACGGGTTTATGGTCAACCTTTGAGGGAAAAGGGTTGTTTTCTGAAGTTGGCGCCGGTGCACCACGGTATTTTTGCATTTTGGCGCTGATGTGACCTTTAAAAAGCATGGGATTTCTGTTATTGTTCAGAAAACAACGAGGCTGCAGAGGTGTGGCTGGCGTTAAGAACAGGACGTTAGAGAAGTTCCTTTTTGACACAGTAAATGGAAAACACCATTCTTCCCCTACCGGTTAAATGGTATAAAAGGATAGAGGAAAATGTGCTTAACTTCTGACAGTTATCCAAGCGAAACGCACAATTGGAACCAGAATTTTGTGTAGTGAATCAATCAAATTATCTAAGTATCTGAGGCGCATTGGTTGATGCATGCGCTGCGTAATCGAGAAAAGAGGTGTCCAAAGTTGAATAGATGAATAGAAAATAAGATTCAGAAGAAAGGCCGCTATTTCCCGTGTTGTGACAATAGTATTGTGCTGTTTCATGCTGATTGGCGCAGCACCGCTGCATGTGGAGTTGCCGTCTGTGGAGATAAAGCTGGAGGGAACCGCCCCGTCGCCGGCAGAGAAATATAAAATTCTGCTGAAGGCGGAGGGTTCGCTCACTTCTCCCATGCCTAGCGGCAGCACCGACGAGGGATATGTTCTCTCCATCAAGGGAAGCGGAACGGAAAAGCTCCCTGTGCTTTCTTTTGAAAGCCCCGGTGTTCATACTTATACCATTTCTCAAATCAAGGGCAGCAACAGTCAATGCAGTTATGATGAAACGGTGTACACCATGAAGGTGTATGTTACCAATAATGAGAACGGACCCGGGCTGGTGAGCGAGATTGTTCTGACGGTTCCCGGGATGGACGGCAAACCGGAACATATTATATTTGTAAATAAATATCCGACTGTGCCGGACGACCCGGACGATCCGGACGGACCGCAGACTGGTGACAGTTCCCATCTATGGCTGTATATCTGCCTGGGCGCCGTCAGCCTGACTGCCCTTGTGACGCTGTTCCTAACGAAACGGCGCAAATCAGAACAATAAAGATGTGCTCTGCGCCCGGCCACAAAAGTCTTCGTTTTGCGTGGCCGGGCGTTTTCAATCCCCGTTCCAGGGTGCGGCAAAGAGTTTTATGGAGATATATGACGATGAAGTGGCTAAGAAGAATTCTGACCGTGGTTTTTACAGCGCTGCTGTTATTCTCGGCATACAAGATTTACGAGTATGTCCGTGAGGCGCGGGAGAGCGAGGCCTCGGTGGAGACGCTGATTGAAAAGGCAGTGGAGGAACGCACCCCAAAGGAGCCGGGCAGCCTTTGTGCTTTTTTGAAGACCTGCTAAAAAAAGTCAAGTAAAATTTTCGAGAGAATGAGCAAAAAAACGAGCGCACAAATCTAAGCCGCTGAGCATCTCAAAATCGAAATGGCGGCCGGCCAGATGATATAGTGCAGAAAAATCAGTCGTATTCCATGGAATCCAAATAGGCTTTTACAGAAGCGTAGTAGATGCGCAGAAACTTGTTTGCGGAGGCCATCATGTAGACTCGGTAAGGCTTGCCTTCAGAATGTTTCTTGCTCATGAACTGGTAGACCGGCTCATCCATTGGAGCACGTTGCAGGATGACACTCATCACCAGAAAGAGCGTCCTGCGCAGGGAGGCAGACCCCCGCTTGGAAATGCTGCGGCTGCGGACATCCATTTGGCCGGATTGGTAGGGCGGGGCATCAATGCCCGCAAAGGCCACCAGTGCTTTTTTTGAATGAAAACGGCGGACATCGCCAATTTCAGCCATAAGCTGGGGGCCGAGAGAGGGACCAACGCCAAACATCCCCATTACCACAGGATACTCCGGCAGAGAAGCTGCCAGGGACTGCATCTCTTGCTTGAGAGCAGCTAACGCGGCAGAAGTTGCCCGGAGTTGGGAAATAGCCTGTTCTACCAAAAGTTTTGTTGTATCCGTTTTTGGCATGACACCGAAGTGCCCACAGGCAGAGGCGTATATATCCAATGCCTTATTTTCGTTGAAATTGTAGCCGTGCTTTCTGCACCACTTCTGGTATCTGGTGATAAAGGTCTTCTCAGACAGACCGCAGACACACTCGCAGTGCCAAAAAGCATCTACAAAGTCCACCCACTTCTCGCTGCCATCAGCGCGGGGCGGACTGGCAAACAGGCGGTTTGCGTCCGGGAAAGTTGTGTCCAGCAGGGAGATCAGGTTATTCTTCAGCATGGTTTGTACTTTGGAATACTGCTGGTACTGCCGGTAGCAGGTCTTCAGCATGAGCCGGGTATCCTCATCGGGGACATATCTCGGCAGTGTGAGCCAGTGGTCAAGGCCGTAGTTGGCCAGCTTCACAGCATCCTTCTTGTCGGTCTTGGCCCGCCTTAAACTGTTGTTTCCGTAGTCGTGCACCAGCATTGCATTGACTACCGAGACATAAAGCCCCGCGTCGTGGAGTAGCCAGGCCACAGGCGCGTGGTAATTACCCGTGGCTTCCATCACCACACGGGTCTCACCGTCCAGGCTTTTGAGCAGCCTTGCCAGCTCACTCAGTTCGCTGTCGGTGTGAAGTACCTCAAAGGGTGAGACTACCACCTCTCCGAAAGGCCGCATGACTGCGATCATGCTTTTGCCCTTGGAAACATCGATGCCAACGCAGTTCATCCACATTCCTCCAATACAACGAATCTGTGCAACCGGAATCCATCTTTTCTCGCTGCCGATTCAATCTATTGGGTGACACGAACTCCCCGGCATCCGGTAGGCTCAACCTGCTCAAATCGAACGCTGCAACAAGAGGATGGCTGACCGTCTTCAAAGCGGACATACGAAGCCCAAGGGAGTGAACGTCAGCCAGTTGCTCCTCTTATTGTAGCTTAGGCACGAGATGGAGGGAAAGCCGGACTGGCTGCCCGGCTTTCCTGTCCAAATTTATTGTAATAGGGAGTGAAAAGGATGAGCACATATCAGAAGGAACACATGGAAATGGAATATGCCCGTCATTTTTTGAGAGCGCTGAAACTGCTGGAAGAAGCCCAGCGTGGCAACGAAGATCCTGACACACTGATCAACGGCTTATTACAGGCGGCGACAGAATTTTACGATGCAGACAGTCATATATTATCGAAGCGGATTGGGCGGCAGGCATTGGCCTGAGTACCTATGAGTGGTGCCAAAAGGGGATAGAGTACATGGGCGGCAAGCTGCAGTATCTGGAAATCAAAAATTTCATGAGATGGGTGGCCACACTCAAAAGGAGCGAACCGATGATCTTTACAGATATCGAGGAGCTGCGCAGGACAGTTCCGGCGGAATATGATTTTTTCACACAATACGGCGTTCGCTCCCTAATCGCCGTCCCCTTTTCCAAACGGCTGAACCAGGGTTATATCGGCGTAGATAACCCGAAGCGGTACGGCGCAGATCCTGCGTTCCTGTTCATAATCGCTTACGCTGTCGCCCAGGAATTAAATGAAATTAAACTGAATAAGAGCCTGGCGGCCGCAAAGCAAGCGCTGAAGCTTACTGCAGGGGAAGTGCGGATCAACTGCTTTAATGGGCTCACGATACATGGCAGCAAGGGAACGCTGTCCGAAAAGGATTTCATTTCTTCCCGCTGCTATACGCTGCTGTCGTATCTTGCGGTGACGGCTGGGAACCGGGCAACGGCAAATCAGCTTGCACTGATCCTGTGGCCGGATGAGTCCTGTGAGATCCCGATGAAATCCGTGCGGAACATTGCTTACAGGCTTAGATCGCTGCTTGGCTATGTTGGGCTGGAGGATTTGGTGGTCTATGCCAACGGCATATTCAGCTTCAATCCGGAAATCAAGGTAGTGACAGATGTGGGGTTATTCGAAGAACTATGTGACAGTATCGAGATGGAGAACAATCCGAAAAGGCGGTATCGGCTGTATGAAGCTGCCGTCGGACTGTATTCCGGGAATCTTCTGCCACGGTTGTCCGATAATATTTATTTTATCCCGAGTATTACATACTATCAGGGCCTGTATTTCCGGCTCGCCGGCCGGTATATAGAACGCCAGACCGAGTGTGGCGAGTATGTCTATGCGCACAAGGCGGCCAAAGCCGCACTGGCCTTTGACCCGTTTAACAGTAGCCTGAATATGCACTTGACCATACTGCTCTACCAGCAATCGGGAGCAGGAACTGCAAATGCCTTTTATACAGGAATCAAGCGGCATCTCACGGAGGCGCATATCCAGAGGATAAAACAAACATGTCCGAATATGATTATCTGACAGCCGGAGGTGAGCCTGAAATGAGACGCGGATGAGGCCAAAAATATGTTGCAGATGAGTCGCAGACGAGTCACGAGCTGAGACGCCCGCCTGTTAGTATAGATTTCCGTAGGTTAAAAACGCCGGAAATACAGCGCAGGCGGGTGGCTGTCCATGTATGCGAACCATACAACGCAAGCCGCCTTCCGGCCGGGAGGGCGGCGTTTTTTCTTATCAGGCTTACGATCAGACCTTACAGGATTTTTGCGGCCATTTTATGCCACCCCACCGAACCGCTGCGATTCAAACCGCCCCATAGTGCCGCTTTGCGCCTACAGCAATCTTGCTGTGGGCGCTTTTGCGTATCATGGCGGATTTCATTGCCGAAGTCCACCGGTCAATCGTTTTGATTCACTCAAAAACGATTGATTGGAGGACAAAGAGATGGATGACAGGCATCCAAAGAGAAGAAAGGACAAGTATAACCCCTATACCCTGTCGATGATCGACGGGAAATGTTATCTATCTTTCAGGGACGGCCAGGGCGTACCACACAGGCTGGAACTGGATGTGAAGCTCTATGCCGTGTTTGACCGGTTTGAGTTGGACGATCTCTCCTTCCTTAACGAGCAGGAGAGGCACCTTGACTGGACCGAGCTGAACGAAGAGCTGCTGAGCCGTCGTTCGGCACAGGAGCCGGCCCCGGTGGAGGACGCCGTCTATGAATCCATGCAGACGCAGGCGCTCCGGGAGGGCGTCAACCAGCTGCCGGAAGTCCAGAAAAGAAGGCTGCAGATGTATTTCTTTGACGGGCTTACCTATGAGGAGATTGCGGTGCGGGAAGGGTGCAGCTATCAGGCGGTACAGAAGTCCATAGCGGCAGCTCTGAAAAAAATCCGGAAATTTCTGAAATAGAGGGTTGAGTTTTGTGTGGAAGGGGAAAGCGAACAAATGAAGCCAAACCCGAGGCTCCCTCTCGTTTGAAAAACGAATATAAATAAACCGGGCGTTCCCTGCTTACGCGGCCTTAGCTGCATACAAGCAAGGAACACCCGGCTTTTTCGATCTGCCTTTTTACTCCATCGCTTCCCTGTATTCCGGATATGTTTCCTGAATTTTCCGCGCCAGATCCCAGATCTCCTCGTCGCCGGAAAGCACATAGGATGTTCCGCCGGCGCCATGGAACCGGTTTTCATCAAACCAGAAGAGGCAGGTATCCCCATCCGCTGTCTCAAACTCCAGGATCCGGCTGTCTGTAGAGCCGCTGAAAGCTTTGGATACAATGGTCGTTTCCCGTAATGCCTGCAGGATTTCGGAGATGATTTCTTCATCCGTCGTTTCGTAGCGTCCCAGGATGTTATCGTTGTGATGATAGGTAAGCGCGACCGGCAGCTCTTCCAGCGACTGATCCAGAAATTCCTGCTGGCTTTCGGTGCAATAGGCCCGAAGCGATGTGTCTTTTGGGGAACACCCCGCCAGTACGCACAATAAAATCAGCAAAACGGTAATTTTAATCCTCTTCATCCGAATCCCTTTCTGACTGTCATAGCCTGCGCTGTTTTTCTATGTAGAGCTGGTACAATCCCATGCGTGATTTTACACCCGCTTTCTCATAGATCGCCGCGATATGCCGCTGACAGGTTCGCCGGGATAGATACAGTCCATCTGCGATCTCCTGAATACTTTCCTCTGAATTGACCAGCTTGTCAAATACTTCGGTTTCCTTGGGCGTAAGGATAAACAGCTCCGACAAAAGACGGAACGCTTCCTGAGGGTCCAGGTCTGTCGGGATATCCTTGGGGGTGCCGGATGAAACCGGCATCCAGGCTGTATAAAGATAGATGACTACGCTGACGGCCACAAACAGGACCAGTGCCAGAATGATGGATGCCATGCCATTGCTGTCAGAAACAAGCAACGCTACAGAGGCGTTGGTAAGCAAAGCGGCGCTCACGTTATTCATGGCGCGCCCCATACCGGCCCACAGCGCTGGCGTGGGCATATGGCGGGCAAAATCCAGAAAGCTGGTGGTGAAGAATACCACAAAAAATCCAGCCGAAAGATAAAATACGATCAGGCCGATCAAAAACGGGCCGCCCAGCTTGAGTACTACCACACAGATGACGGACATCAGCATGACGCAGTACATCATCATGGCCATAAATTTCCGCTTTCGGATATCAAAAAGAAAGCCGGCAGAAAGGCCGCTTACCGCCAGCAAAAGCCGCGGCCATTGCCCGATGTCAGTGCCTGCTGTATGATGCATGGTGACCGCGTTGTCCAGCGTACTGAAGATACATGCCATCAGGATGACAAGCAGTGCAAGGAGTCCGCCGGCGGCGATCTTCTTTCGGGTTCCCTTCCCATCATCCTCTATGGCGGGGGACTGGAGTTCTTCCGCTTCTGCGTTTTCCTGGCGGCAAAGCCTTTCTGCCTTCAGCAACAGCGCTAACGCTACAAGGGCAAAGAGTGAAAGTATCAAGGCTTCCGCAGTTTCCAGATCCACAAGATTGTTATTTAGAAACTGCAGGAAGATCCCAAGGGCATAGGAGACACCAACCATACGCGCCAGATGGGTGCGATCCCTCGCCAGTTTGAAAAACAGGTAGTGGGCCGCGCTTCCCAATATCCCCAGAAACAGGAACAATGCCATTCCGGAGAGCAGAGTGGACGAATAAGAAACATGTTTTTGAACCAAAAAATTGCATACTGACGCTGCTAGTGCAAGGATAAAAAGTCCAACGATTTGTACCCGCCTTTTCAAAAGGCGATGAAACAGCGGATAGAGCAAAAAACCGACAGCGCTTATTCCTAACGCGTAGTTTTGCGTAATCACCGTTTTTTCTTCCCCTGCCGTAAGCGAGATCATGTTTACATATAGGTACTCGGCTCCAAGAAATAGAAAAGTAAAAACACTAAGCAGCAGAATCGCATAAATGGATTTTGGATTTGTGAAGCTTTTCTTTATTACCATACGTCCCATTCCACCCCCTTTCTCCGCAATGGTACAGTTATAGACTATTATACTATAAACGGCATGGATTTTCAACGATTTCGGTCGGTTAGAGACTTTTTTTCGCTGACGTTTTTGCGGAATATACAATCCTTCCTGTTTGACCTAAACCAGGGATTCTCCTGGATAAAACCGTATATTTTTGGAGCTGCGTTCCGCATCCGGGAACTACCGGTTTTTTGCGCCCGCACATGCCGTTTTACCGCAGCCACACGGTGCAGCCGCGGTAAACAAGGAAATATCCTGAATGAGAGAAGCTGTCTAGTAGGTGATATTGTGGACGTAAAAATAAATCAGCAGGCCACCCAGCCCAGCGCCGCTTATCAGGCTTGCCCACGTCCAGAATAAAGACAGCAGAAGCCCCAGGAAAATAAACACGCAGAACACCACGACAAAAGCGTCTCTCTGGAAGAGCATGATGAATTTGATACAGGCGATCACAACCCCTGCCATCATAACGAGAGCCCCAAGAAGAGCCAGAACAAAAACGTACACCCCCGCCATCTGGAGAATTGAGATCAGGACATTAAAACCAAGACCTATCCCCGCGATCAGGCTGCCTACTTTGATGAGGCTGTCACGGGAAGCGCTGAACGCGCCAAAGAAATAAGTTGCGATTAACCCGTTGGAGCCAATGAGCAGCATGTTTACAATAATGACCCATTCCGCGCTTATGTAGTACGATGTGGAAACTGCCAAGCTGATAATAGCGGTGAGAACAGTGAGGAACCCCCCGATGGCGCCAATGAGATGGTACGGCCTGAACCTTGCATACATACGATATATCCCCTTTCTGATCCTGCGTTCCGAAAAGGCCAGCTGAAGCTTTTTGGACATTCTGTGTCTTGGCCGACCTTCCATCATGCGAACTTTTCGGTTTTTATCATAGTAGGAAGCCGGTGTTTTTGATAGGCCGCTTTAGCGCCAAACTAAAAAAACACTGTGGCGCACCTGCGCCATTTTGGGAAACGGTGCTTTGAGCTGGAAAATTGTGCTCATCCACCCCCCTGCAGATTATGAAACCTCTTAGGCTTACAGGCCGGCAGATTCAAAAAACGCATTTCGCGCTTCCTATTTAAAAAGTCCGATGACTTTTGGTAAAAATGGCAGGGTCAGGTCACCTGCCATGGCCGGCCCCCTTTTTTACAAAATCAGGGCGGTTTTTCCCGAAAAAAAACAGATTGGCGCAGGTGCGCCATGCGTTTTCTGGCAAATTGGCGCTAAAGCGGCCTGCACAAATCCCGAAAAGAACGATACAGTTAAACCATGCAAGCCCACGACAGGGGGAAGGAGGAGCGGATGAAAAGGAGAATAGTGGCGGCGCTTTTGGCCGCAGTGTGTGTGTTGGCTGGATGTACGCCTACGGACATTACGCCCATAGCCGACACTACGCCCGCGGCAGACGCTATATCCACAGGCGCATCCCTTCAATCTTATTGTACCGAAAGCCAGCGGGAATTCCTGGAACAGACGCAGGAGGCGCTGCCGGTGGAACTGGTCTTCCATCATTGGACGGAGACGGCGGCAGACTACAAGACAACGGATGAGAAGGTTATCTCCGAGGTTTTGCAGGAGTTGAGGGACGTGACGGTGGTATCCAGGTCGCTCATTGCCTCTACAGATACCCGGGGGCTTACATTTGTGACGGCGCAAGGGGATACCTGCAGCTTCTGGTTTGACGAACGTCGGTTTGAGGGGGTGGGTGACGCGAGCTATGTTCTTTCCGGAGATGAAAAGCTTTGGGAACTGGTGTGGGGAATCCGGGATGCGGATCCGGAATATCAGGATCTGATGACTGTTTATTCACCGCTGATCGGCAAGCGGATCAACCGTTTTTGCCATCTCCACCAAAGCACGGAAGATTTGGTGAATAAAGTGAAAATGCAACGTTTGATGGGACAAAAGACGGCAGCCTGTTTCCAGCGTTGTGTGGGAATGGATGCTTTCAATGCCATTTTCTCTACCACCTATGAGATGGACCAGAAGCTTGGGACAGAATATCACAAGCGGTTCACTGAATATATGAAGTTTGTACAGGAAAACGACCTTACGGTTGACGGAGCGATGACCGATCCGAAAGGTGACCGTAGTTTGTCGCCCTCCAGACAGGAAGATCCGGATATGTATATGCATGTCGTGGAAGTGCGGGAGGATGGTATTGTCGTACGGGGAGCAAAAGCTCATCAGACCGGGGCTGTCAATTCGCACGAACACCTGATCATGCCTACTGTGGCCATGAAAGAAGAGGATAAAGATTATGCCATTTCGTTTGCTGTCCCCTCAGATGCCGAAGGCGTATTTATGGTGTACGGCCGTCAGTCCTGTGATACCCGTAAAATGGAGGAAAATGCCGATATGGACCTCGGAAATGCACAGTATGGTGGGCACGAAGCACTGGTTGTTTTCGATAACGTGTTTGTTCCCAATGAACGGGTGTTTATGTGTCGGGAATATGAATTTGCCGGAATGATGGTAGAGCGTTTCGCCGGATATCACCGTCAGTCTTACGGAGGGTGTAAAGTCGGAGTCGGGGATGTATTGATCGGTGCAGCTGCCCTTGCCGCCGATTACAATGGCGTGCCCAAAGCCAACCACATCAAGGATAAGCTGATCGAAATGATACATCTGAACGAGACGCTTTATGCTTGTGGTATTGCCTGTTCGGCAGAGGGTGAAAAGATGCCTGCCGGTAACTATCAGATCAATCTGTTGTTGGCCAATGTCTGCAAACAGAATATTACCCGTATGCCTTATGAGATTGCCCGTCTTGCAGAAGATATTGCCGGTGGGTTAATGGTGACCATGCCATCCGAGCAGGATTTACGCAGCGAAAAGATCGGTCCTTATGTAGAGAAATATTTGCAGGGAGCAACCGGGACTTCTACCGAAAACCGGATGCGTATCCTGCGCCTGATCGAAAATATTACCTTGGGTACGGCAGCTGTTGGATATCGGACAGAATCTATGCATGGAGCAGGTTCACCTCAGGCACAGCGTATTATGATCTCCCGTCAGGGAAATCTGGCTGCGAAGAAAGAACTGGCTAAAGTGATTGCTAAGGTGGATGAAAGCAAAGATAGAAAGTAGTAGTAGTTTTGAGGAACGGGTCCGGGAGATCGTACTTTACCGGGTCCGTCCTCATTTACTGGAACATGGCGGGGATTTGAGTGTCAGGGAAATCCGGGGCCGGGATGTCGGAATTGTGTTTTCCGGAGCCTGTGGAGCCTGTCCTGCGGCACAAATTACGGTGGAACAAGTGGTAGAGAAAGGTTTGCGTCGTGAGCTTGGAGATAAACTCGGCCGTGTGTATCTGATCAACGAAACAGATGAGGGCTTACTCGCTTTTGCCCGGAAATTATTAAACCGAAAAAGGTGATCAAAACGAGGATTATGGAATGGAAAGAAATATATAAAAACAGGTTTGCGACAGTGGAGGAAGCTGTCCGTGCCATAGAAGACGGAGACCGTCTTGTGTTCGGACATGCTGCCGGTTGTCCGCAGGTTGTGCCGGCGGAAATGATCGCACAAAAAGAACGCTTGCATGATGTCGGTATTTACCACATGCTTACGCTGAACGATGGCTCATACCTGACACCCGGGACGGAAGGACATTTCCGCCACATCACTAATTTTGTCGGGGGAAATTCGCGCCAGGCTGTCGCTGACGACCGGGCCGATTTTCTTCCTGTATTTTTTTATGAAATACCACAGCTGTTTGATGAGGTATATCCTGTGGATGTGGCGGTAATCCAAGTGTCTTATCCCGATAGTGAAGGAAATTGCAGTTTCGGACTCTCTTGTGATTATACTAAAGCGGCAGCAGAAAAGGCGCGACTGGTGATCGCAGAGATGAATGAAAATATGCCCTATGTCGAGGGAGACAACAAAATTCATATCTCCCGGTTGGATTATATTATTCCGACTAACCTGGCATTGCCCGAAATTCCGCTGCCTAAAATTACGGATGTCGAAAAAGCCATCGGGCGTAATTGTGCTTCTTTGATCGAGGATGGTTCCACCTTACAGTTGGGGATCGGAGCGATTCCGGATGCCGTGCTCCTGTTTATGGGAGATAAAAAAGACCTGGGTATCCATACCGAAATGTTTTCCGACGGAGTGATCGATTTGGTGGAATCAGGAGTGGTCAATGGCAGTAAAAAGACCTTGCATCCGGGGAAATTGGTTGCCACTTTCCTGATGGGGACGCGCCGCTTGTACGATTTCGTCGATAAAAACGCCTGCGTAGAAATGCGTCCCGTAGATTATGTCAACGATCCTCGTGTCATTGCACAAAATGAAAAGATGGTTTCCATCAATTCCTGCATCGAGGTTGACCTGATGGGGCAGGTGGCTTCCGAGACAATCGGACTGAAACAATTCAGCGGAACCGGAGGACAGGTAGACTATGTCCGGGGGGCAGCTTGGTCTGCCGGTGGTAAATCGATCATGGCTATGCCTTCGACTGCAGCTAAAGGTAAGGCTTCCCGGATTGTACCTTTCTTGGCGCAGGGTGCAGCTGTTACTACTTCACGCAATGATGTCGATTATGTGGTGACTGAGTACGGCATCGCCCGGTTGAAAGGTAAAACGCTGAAACAACGGGCTCGGGCATTGATTGCTGTGGCACATCCCGATTTCCGCCCTATGCTGGAAGAAGAATATCAGAAACGTTTTAAGGATTAACTGGTGGCGGATAACTCCCGGCGATTTATGGTCGCGGGGCCGTCCATCGTTTTATAATCATGTATTATGCAATTATTTAAATTAAAAACCCGTTTGAGCAAATTCGATCATTTTGCCGATTTTGCCCGTGAATTCAAGCTCTCGGAGCACGATTTGGTGATTACCAATGAATTCCTTTATGATCCTTTTATGAAATCCCTGAATCTCCCTTGTCATTTCATTATGCAGGAGAAGTTCGGTTTAGGAGAACCATCGGATAAAATGATGAACACTATCCTGAAAGAAGTGAAAGGAGTCGGTTTCGACCGGGTGATTGCGGTCGGTGGCGGAACGGTGATCGATATTTCCAAATTGTTTGTATTGAAAGGGGTGGAAGACGTTACGGAAGCTTTCGAACGTAAAATTCCGATCGTCAAAGAAAAACAATTGGTCATTTTGCCTACCACCTGTGGAACCGGAAGCGAGGTGACCAATATATCCATAGCTGAAATTACCTCCAAACATACTAAAATGGGATTGGCCGACGATGCCATTGTGGCCGACGATGCTGTGCTGGTACCGGAGTTGCTCAAAGGGCTGCCTTTTAAGTTTTATGCCTGTAGTGCGATCGATGCGTTGGTACATGCCACCGAGTCGTATGTTTCGCCCAAATCCAATCCTTATACCCGTTTGTATTGCCGGGCTGCCATCGAAATAATCATCGATGTGTTTCAGGGGATTGCAGCGAACGGACCCGAATATCGTTTCGAAAGACTGGGGGATATGCTGATGGCAAGTAATTATGCCGGAATAGCTTTTGGAAATACAGGGGTGGGGGCTGTACATGCTTTATCCTATCCGTTGGGTGGTAGTTATCATGTACCTCATGGCGAATCGAATTATCAGTTTTTCACCGAAGTATTCAAACTTTATAATGCCAAAAATCCTTCAGGCGATATTGCCCGGCTGAACGACTTGTTGTGTGTACAATTGGGTGTGAACGAAAATCCCTATCCGGTACTCGATGAGCTTTTGGGTAAATTGATTCCGAAGAATAAACTCCGGGTGTATGGAATGAAACCGGAAGAAATTCAGGGTTTTACCAGCAGTGTGTTGCAGACTCAGCAACGTCTTTTGGCCAATAATTATGTCTCGCTGTCGGAGGAGGAGATCCGGGAGATTTATAAGGTGCTGTATTAAATCAATTTTTTAAGTTGAGAATTACATTGTAATCGTTTAGGAAATCCTGGATTTCGTTGAGAAAAATCCGGAGGATTTTTTGTCGGGAGCTTTGAGACTGATCAGGCAGAAACAAAGACAGAAAGCTGTCCGGCAATTAAAGTTTGTGTTATAATTATAAACTGAAAAAGTTATGGAAATAAAGGAAATGGTGGTGAAAGCCCGCAAGGCTCAGGAGATTTACGAACATCATTTTGACCAGGATCAGGTCGACCGGGTTATCCGCGAAGCTGCCCGTGTCATTTATGATCATGCCGAAGAATTGGCCCGGTTGGCTGTAGACGAAACCGGCATGGGGGTGTATGAGCACAAAGTAGCTAAAAACCGCAATAAATCGAAAGGGGTTTATTATAACCTGAGGGGTAAAAAATCCATGGGTATCATCGATATGGATGAAAAAACCGGATTGATCGAAATTGCCAAACCGATCGGTGTGGTAGCCGGGATCACGCCGATGACCAATCCGATTGTGACACCGATGTCGAAGATTATTTTTGCCCTCAAAACCAAAAATGCCATTATTATAGCTCCGCATCCACAGTCAAAAAGATGCTCGGCTCTGGCTGTAAATCTGATCAAGGACGTTGTGGCTCCGTTCGGGGTTCCTGCCGATCTGATCCAGGTGATCGACGAACCTTCTATCGATAAGACCAAAGAATTGATGGAAGCCTGCGATGTCGTTGTTGCCACAGGAGGGATGCCGATGGTGAAATCCGCTTACTCTTCCGGAAAACCCTCTTTCGGTGTAGGTGCCGGTAATGTACAGGTGATCCTTGATCGTAATATCGATCTGGAGGCAGCAGCTGAAAAGGTGATTACCGGCCGTGCTTTTGATAATGGTATTATCTGTTCCGGAGAACAATTTTTCACTTATCCGGTAACCGATCGCGAAGCTGTGTTCAAGGCCTTTACTGCACATGGGGCTTATTTTGTTACTGCCGGAGAGAAAGAGCGTTTGCTGAATGTACTCTTCCCGGAAGGAAAAATAAACCGGGCTTTGGTTGGGCAGTCGGTGAAGAAGATTGCCGGTGCTGCCGGTATCGATCTGCCTGAAGGTATCCGTGTCATTGTAGCTGAAGCAACCGGAGCCGGACATGCCGATCGTATCTGCAAAGAAAAAATGTTTCCGGTAATGGGGTGCCTCGGATATGACAATTTTGAAGAAGCCTTACGGATCGCCAAGACTAACCTGAACATGGAAGGTAACGGTCATACAGCCGGAATTCATTCCAATGATCAGGCCAATGTGATTAAGGCCGGCACCGAATTGTCCGTTTCCCGTCTGATTGTGAACGCTCCTTGTGCAACCACTGCCGGTGGGTCTATTCAGAACGGTCTGCCTGTAACCAATACGTTGGGATGCGGAAGCTGGGGAAATAATTCGATTTCGGAGAATTTTACTTATAAACATTTATTAAATATCACCCGGATTGCTCCGCTGTCGGCACGTATCCATGTGCCTTCGGATGAAGAGATCTGGGCGGATTGAAAATAGGGATTGTGGCCGGGTTTGCAGTGCCCGCAGTTGTTAAAAAATATTTCGGAGTGGTTTCATGATTTATAAGGATAACCTGCGGCCTGCAAACCCCAAAATATAGTTCGTAAAGTTTATATAGATGGATTTGCATTTGAGTATAAAGGAGATATTCACCGCTTTTATGGTGTTGTTTGCTGTGATCGATATCACAGGTTCTACGCCTATTATCATCAATCTCAATGCAACAGGAAAACAGGTGCAGGCAGGGAAAGCTGCTCTGATCTCTTATGCAGTCATGATTACTTTCCTTTTTGCAGGGGATGCCCTGTTGCAACTTTTCAATGTCGACATTTCTTCTTTCGCCATAGCCGGAGCATTGGTATTGCTGGTGCTTGCTGTAGAAATGATTTTCAGTGTAGAAATTTTCCGTAACGATGGACCTGCCGGGAGTGTAACTATTGTGCCTGTTGTCTTTCCTCTGATTGCCGGGGCAGGGACATTGACAACGACGCTTTCTCTGCGGGCAGAATGTCATCTCTCCAACCTGATCCTGGCCATTTCACTCAATATGCTTCTGGTTTATCTGGTACTCCGCAATGCTTATCTGGTGGAACGCATTTTAGGGAAAAGTGGTGTCTACGTCCTGCGTAAATTTTTCGGCATCATCCTGCTGGCAATGTCCGTACGGCTGTTTATCAGCAATCTGAGTATGTTGTTGAATTCATTTTCACGCTAAAGCCAATTATAGTAACGTTTTGTTTTTGAACGCCTTGTCAACGATTACTTACCGGTAACTATTCAGAAGTCGCTGTTTTATTCCTCTGTTCGGCTATAAAAAAGTACCCGCAGGAACCATCGGTTTTCAGCCAGGAATTAATTACTTTTGTGATATGGATTATGCTATTTCACATCATACTGTTTTTATGCCGGCCGGGGAGTATATCCGGAAATACCGGGATGAAGATAAATTCATTGTATTTTGCCGCAGATGTAATCGTTATGATCGTTGCTGGGCTTGTCCGCCATACGATTTCGATATATCTGCAAGGATTGGCAAGTACAAATATATCTGCATAACAGGCACTCAGATCGTGCCTGATCCATCCTCTGTACCAACTATTCCTGCGGGAACAGAGAAAGAGGTCGTTATCGGCCTGTTGACAGAAGTGCGCCTTCAACTAGATTCTTGGTTGCGGTGGCTTGAAACGGAATATCCTGGTAGTCTGGCTTGTTACGCAGGGACTTGTCACCTTTGCCCTGACGATACGTGTACCCGTATCACCGGTCAGCCTTGCCGTCATCCTCATCTGATCCGTCATTCCCTGGAATCTTTCGGTTTCGATCTCGGCCGTACGGCTGAAGAATTACTTCATATTCCACTGGTATGGAGTGATGGGGTGAAATTTCCCGAATATCTGATGTTAGTCAGTGGTTTATTTACCGATGTGCCAATCGACATAAGCTTAAAACCTGCGCCATAGTTTGGTTTTTCCGTTCCAGTGGTTGCGTCGGCAACCTGAAATGTGTCTGCGTGATTTTGTTGCTTTATGGTCTTATCTTTCGATCGATTCCAGCCTTTTATTTATACGCTTTAGGAATCGTTTATAAGCATCGGTGGGCTGAAATTTCTACCGGTGTTTTCAAAATAAGTTGTCTTAAAATTTGTAAAATAAATTTTATTCTCTATTTTTGAAGCGTATTGGCTTTCCTATGTCCATCCGGTATAGGAAATAAAAGGGAACCGGGTGTAAATCCCGGACAGGCCCCGCTGCTGTGAGCTTCTTTACAACGTCCGGACAATGCTTCTGCCACTGTCGTTTATACCTCCGACGGGAAGGCGTCTGGATTGGAGCAAGTCAGAAGACCTGCCATACAAGCAATCGTCTGTGCTTTCGCGGATTCAGAGCCGGACACCTGCACATATATATTACTGTACTGTTAAAACACCGGGGATAAATGCGGGTGTATGTGGGAGGCGGCAGAGTGTTCGTATTTCCTTCTGGCCTGTTTTTATTTGAAGGATCCGTCCGACGCATCCTGCCGGTGTTTTTAATTTTCTTTTGAATTTTTCAAAACAATAACCAACTTTTTTTTTATTCGATAAATTCCGTTATATTTGTGTCGGTATCAGGTTTCAGAATCGGTCATCACTGATTCAGGATTAAAATGGGAACTCCTGTGAAAATCAGGGACTATCCCCGTAGCTGTAAGTTCTATTCAAAGGTTGTACATTCGGAAGCCACTGCCGGTATGTCCGGTGGGAAGGCGTACAATCGGAACAAGTCAGAAGACCTGCCTGAGTACTTTTGTTTAATTCGTAGCTTTCGGGTGAAAGGTGACAGAATAAATGAACTGGTAAACTGTACTTGGTGTGTACAGGGCAGTGGTCATTTACATGCAATCTATCTTATCTGTGAGTTACCTTAATTCTGTTAAAATCAATGGAACAGGTAAAACTTCCGTTTAGGGCGGATATTGTCGGTAGTTTCTTGCGACCGGAACGACTGAAAAAAGCAAGAAAAGACTTCGAATCAGGCTTATTATCTCCTGCCGCACTCCAACAAATCGAGGATGAAGAAATTGAAAAATTAATAGCCGAACAAAAAGTTGTCGGCTTACAGGTTATTACAGATGGGGAATTTCGCCGTTCGTGGTGGCACCTCGACTTCTTTTGGGGATTAGGAGGCATAGAGAAAAAGGCAGTTGGGCAGGGATATGTATTTCACAATCTGGAAACCCGACCGGAATCTGTAAAAGTGACCGGGAAAATTACAGGATACAATCATCCCATGATCGCTCATTTCCGTTTCATCCAGAAACTGGCTGGCCAGGCGATACCCAAGCAAACGATTCCTTCTCCGGCACAACTTTTGGCCGAGTTGATCCGCGAGGGAAATATGGATGAAACCCTGAAAGTATATGGCCGGATAGACGGATTATTAGAAGATATAGCACAGGCCTATCGCCAGGTGATCAGTGGTTTCGCTGCAGCAGGATGTCGTTATCTCCAATTCGACGATTGCACATGGGGTATGCTTTGTGATGAAAAATTCCGCTGCAATCCACAGGTGAATGCGGAAGAAATGGCCCTCCTTTTTGCCCGGATAAACGAGATGGCTTTGAACTCAAGACCGGAAGGAATGACCATTACAATGCACGTTTGCCGGGGTAATTATCATTCTGCCTGGGCATCGTGGGGGGGGTATGAGCCGGTTGCCGAAACCTTATTCGACCTCCCGGTGGATGCTTTTTTTCTCGAATTCGACGACGAGCGTTCGGGAGGTTTTGAACCCTTACGCTTCATACAGAACCAAACTGTAGTCTTGGGATTGATTACAACCAAAAATGCTGCCCTTGAGGATAAACAGAAAGTGAAAAACCGCATTGCGGAAGCCAGCCAGTATGTTCCCCTGGAACGGCTTTGTCTGAGTCCCCAGTGTGGCTTTGCTTCTACCGAAGAGGGAAACAAACTTACCGAAAAGCAACAGTGGAACAAAATCCGGTTAATGTTAAAAATTGCACATTCCGTATGGAAAAATAAATAACGATTTATATGGATTTTTCAACATCAAAAACAGAAAATTTATTCTTGCAAATGATCCGGGAATTTGCAGAAAAAGAAGTGAAACCGTTGGCAGCAGCTGTCGACGAGGAAGAACGTTTTCCGGAAGAAACGGTAAAGAAAATGGCTGCTTTGGGAATGATGGGCATCCCATTCCCCAAAGAGTATGGCGGGGCAGGTGGCAACAACCAACTCTATTCGATGGCTGTCGAAGAATTGTCACGGGTATGTGCTACTACAGGGGTTATTGTTTCTGCACACACTTCTTTGTGCGCTTCTCCGATTTATGAGTTCGGCAATGAAGAACAACGCCGTAAATATTTGCCCCGCTTGTGTTCCGGCGAATGGATCGGAGCTTTCGGACTGACCGAACCGAATGCAGGCACGGACGCTTCGGCACAGCAAACGATGGCTGTGAAGGAAGGGGAGCATTATGTGCTCAACGGCTCCAAAATTTTTATTACCAATGCTGCTTATGCACACGTTTACATTGTCATGGCCATGACCGATAAGGCACAGGGGACGCGGGGGATTTCGGCCTTTATCGTAGAACGTGATTTTCCGGGATTCTCTATCGGTAAAAAAGAGAAAAAAATGGGCATCCGGGGATCCGCAACCTGTGAGTTGATTTTTGAAAATTGTATCGTCCCGAAAGAAAATCTGTTGGGAAAAGTGGGGGAAGGCTTCAGGATTGCAATGAAAACACTCGACGGCGGACGTATGGGAATCGCTTCACAGGCCTTGGGTATTGCTCAGGGGGCTATGGATGAAACGGTGAAGTATGTAAAAGAACGGAAACAATTCGGACGGTCCATCGGACAGTTTCAGAATACTCAATTCCAATTGGCCGATTTGCAGACCAGGATTCAGGCTGCCCGTCTGCTGGTGCGTAAAGCAGCTTGGAAAAAGGATATGAAACAACCTTATTCTGCTGACTCTGCACAGGCTAAATTGTTTGCAGCCGAAACAGCGATGGAGGTGACGACCAAAGCAGTACAATTCCATGGAGGCTACGGTTATACCCGTGAATATCCGGTGGAACGAATGATGCGGGACGCCAAGATTACAGAAATCTATGAAGGAACGTCTGAAGTACAACGGATGGTGATTGCAGCTGCATTACTCAAATAAGAGTGGAGAAAAGATAATCGATAAATGAAAAAATGATAAACGTATGAAAATAGTAGTATGTATCAAACAGGTGCCGGATACAACAGAGATCAAATTGGACCCCGCTACGGGGACGATGATCCGGGATGGGGTGCCCAGCATTATGAATCCCGACGATAAAGGGGGACTGGAAATGGCTTTACAATTAAAAGATAAATATGGGGCGGAAGTCACGGTAATAACCATGGGGCCTCCTCAGGCCGATGATATTTTGCGTGAGGCTTTTGCTATGGGAGCTGACCGTGCTATTCATTTGAACGACCGGAAATTTGCCGGTGCCGATACTCTCGCTACGTCGAATGCGATTGCCGGCGCTTTGCGCGTGTTGGATTTTGACCTGGTAATCACCGGCCGGCAAGCCATCGACGGGGATACCGCTCAGGTAGGACCACAGATTGCCGAACATTTGGATTTACCTCAGGTGACTTATGTTGAAAACCTGGAATTTGACGGGAGCAGGACATTTACGATCCGGAAGTCCACAGAAGACGGTTTTCAGCTGGTACAGGTAGATGCGCCTTGCGTGGTGACGGTGCTGGCAACGGCTAATAAAGCCCGTTATATGTCGGTCCGGGGAATTGTGGAGGCTTATAACAAAGAAGTTGAAGTGTGGGGCTTTGAACATATCAGTGTAGAAGAAGAAAAACTAGGCTTGAAAGGATCGCCCACCCGCGTATGGAAATCATTTACCAAAGGAGCAAAAGCAGCCGGAAAGGTGTTTGAAGTGGAACCTGCCGAAGCTGCCGATATAATCGTAGAGAAATTGAAAGAAAAATTTATAATCTGATGAACAGGTAGCAACGGATTGCAGACCACAGACTGTGGTAAACCTTAAGTTTTTATACCTTGAACATATACTTTTTTTCCGGCCATTGGCTGAGGTCTGCTTCCGTTTACCGTTCATTGTTAATTTGAATACAATGGATAAATCCCAATATAAAGACGTCTGCGTGTTTGTAGAACAACGCGAAGGTATCATACAAAAAGTGGCATTGGAACTGCTGGGTAAAGCCCGGGAACTTGCCGATACCTTGAATGAGAAAGTGATCGCCTTATTGCTCGGTTATGATATGAAAGACCAGGCTCAGGAGCTGATTGCTTATGGTGCCGACATTGTCGTGTGTGTGGACGAACGTGAATTGGCAGAGTACAATACCGAGCCTTATGCACAAGCTGTCAGCCAATTTATCCGTGAACGTCATCCGGCCATCGTATTGATCGGAGCCACGACTATCGGCCGCGATCTGGGCCCCCGATTATCTGCCCGGCTGACTACCGGCCTCACGGCCGACTGTACAGGCCTGGACATTTCGCCCGAAAATGATTTGCTGATGACCCGTCCGGCTTTCGGTGGTAACCTGATGGCTACGATCATTTGTAAAGAACATCGTCCGCAAATGTCTACTGTCCGGCCGGGAGTGATGCGTACAAAACCCAAAGATCCGGCACGGCGGGGGACGATTGAAAATATGAAAGTCAGTTTCGACCCGTCGAAATTCAGAGTTAAAATTCTGAAAACGGTGAAAGAACAGAAAACCCGGATCGACATAACGGAAGCTAAAGTGCTGGTGTCAGGTGGGCGTGGTGTCGGCAGTACGGCTGGTTTTGTCATGCTGGGTCGTTTAGCGGAAACATTGAATGCCGAAGTATCTTCATCGCGGGCAATGGTCGATGCCGGGGTTATGCCCCACGAACGCCAAGTGGGGCAAACCGGAAAGACGGTCCGGCCGGATCTGTATTTTGCCCTGGGGATTTCAGGGGCTATTCAGCACCTTGCCGGTATGGAAGAATCAGAATACATCATTGCTATCAATAAAGACCCAGATGCACCTATCTTTGATGTAGCTGATTACGGTATTGTTGGCGATGCATTAAAGATTGTTCCTAAGTTAACAGAGGCAATCAAAGCTCAGGTTAAATAATTTCAAATCATATCAGACTCATTAGATTATGTGAGTTACTGATTGAGGATTGAAACTTAGATTTTTTGTGGAAGTCTAGTATATGCATTCTCAGATGTTTTGTGTATTGACGATTCATTATTAAAAGAAGCATAT